>Ga0209157_1000006_pt1 | contig 217085 bp, 213 predicted proteins | sample GraSoiAngelo_135_FD_185892 | JGI IMG/M metagenome (GOLD analysis project Ga0209157, IMG submission 185892) | Grasslands soil microbial communities from the Angelo Coastal Reserve, California, USA - 14_0929_05_40cm (SPAdes) (version 2) | ecosystem: Environmental > Terrestrial > Soil >... | reverse complement strand
GCGGCCTACGAGATAGACGACGAGTACGACGTCCAGGACCTCCTGCATGCTGTCATCCGTGGCTACCTCAAGTATTCCGTGGACGAAGAGCCCCTCGGCAAAGTGGGCGGCGTTCGATCTGCGCGCGCCGACATTGCCATTGCTGATCTCGGAATCCTGATCGAGCTTAAGTACGTGTCCGGGCCCACCGACCAACAGCGCCTCGTCGAGGAGTTCGCGCAAGACCTGCTTCTATACAGCGCGTGGCCGCCACTCAAGACCTTCGTGTACCTGGTGTACAACGCATCCGACCTTCGCGACCCGGAAGCGCTTCAGCGACTGCAAGGCGAAACGGTTTTGAACAGCAAGAAGTACCGCACATACATCATCCTTGCATAAACCGCCGAACAACACGTTCGACCGGACCGCTGGCTGGCGTTCGCTCGCCGCGGCCGGTCAACGTGAGCGTTTGGCTGACAGAGGTGCTCGATGAACGAACACGACAAACATATCGCGGAGCTTGTCACCGCTGAGCTTCAGTTCCATCTGGCGTCGGCGGTCCGATTGGCCTCGACGAGGAATGTGCAGCTGACTACGCCGCGTGCTTCCTCCACCGGTCCGCGACCTTCCTCATGGCTGCAGCTATGAAGGACGCAATCCGCGCGGTCGTGCCAGATGCAAAGACTGCTACCGACACTGCCGTACGGTCTGCCTATCAAATCGCCCGGCTCATCCGCAACGCGTTCGCTCACGCCCCGTTCGCGGCGACATGGTCGATCGATCCGGACTGCCGCGACAAGGTCTTTGCCGTTCCAGATATCATCGCGCTGAAAACCACAGGTCTCCACGGCAATGTATTCGATTGGCGGCATTACGGCGGGCCGCTGGCCCTGTTGCGTCTCTGCCGGTTCGTTCGCATCGAGATCCTGAAGGATGAGGCGCTACCCCGCAAAGTGGCGCCCATCCCTAGGACCGTTAGTTACCAGATCGGTGATCTCGTCCTGACACCGAGGGACGGGCTTCCGCGCGATGCGGTGCGACTGGAGGTCGAAAGGCTCGCTGATGGTGGCATCCCTTTGCCTGGGGGATACGTTGTCCGCCCTGTCGGCAAGGACTGACGAGCTCTGAAGCTCGGGCGGCCGAACTACCCGCAGGGCCGGCAAGGGCAGAAGATGAAAATCTATGCGAGCCTTGACGACCATATCGGCGATGGCATCGTGTGGCTTCGGAAGCCGGGCTTGCCGGCGAGATGCGTGGTGAGAATCACCAATCCCGAGACGAAGCGATCCGTGTTCTGCGAGGCTCTCCAGCTCGAAGAGAACTTCCTGAAGCGATACAATCAGCCCTCGCGCCACACGATCGAGGACTCTGCATCGGCGATCGTCATGAGCGGCTGGTACCGAATCCACCTTGGCGGTCTTCAGACACAGCAAGAGTACGTGCTCGAGGTCACCGTGGCCGACTCGTGGTGTGGCAAGATCCGAGCCTGTATGCAGCATCCGCAGATTGTGGTCCGCGTGGCCGTATGGCTCGGCCTCGTGAGCGTGGCGCTTGGAGTGTTCGGCGTGATTCTGGGTGTCATTAGCGTGTGGCCAAGGAGGGGCGGTCCATCGTGAGCGAGCAGGAGCAGCCCAAGAACGCGCTGGAGCGGCCCGCTGGCTCGCATTCGCTCGCGGCGGCCGCTCAGCGCGAGCGTTGGGCAAACGAGCGTGATGGGGCGGAGCCTCGTTTCAACGATGGTCTGGCGGCATGAGTGATCGCGGACCGAACACGACGCGACCGGACGCGCTGGGCCGATGAAGGAGTTTCTGCGCGGGATTGCCGTTCTGTATCCCAGCACCCGTTGCCGCGTGGAGTCGATCCTTCGTATCGACACTGAAATCGATCGATTGCCGGCCGCTGCGTTCTTCGAGCCGGTGTCCTTGGTTGAGGTTGTCAATGGGAAGCGGCGCTTGCTTGCGCTCTCCGCCGATCTCTTGAACGCATGGCGCCAGCATGCTGCATACGGCGCCAGGGCGCGGTTACGCTCGATGGAGCGAGGAATCTTCAGTGAACTACAGGCGCACCAGGTTCTTTCCGCCATGGTCCTCGCGCGCGCCCACATGGAAGCTGCGGCTCAGGCGGCCTACTGCGAGCAAGTGCTGGTAGACACCGCAAAGAGCGGGGCATGGGACGACATCAGCGAGACTGTGCTTCGAACGATGCTCGGCACGAGCCTCCGAATTGCCGCGAAGCGGGATCCGCGGGTCGATGAGTTCATTACGCCGACGGAACACTTGCCGTTGGAGATCGGAGAAACGATCAAGGCGCTCGATCGTTTTGTCGCGTCTGGCCAGGCACCTGGGCGCCATAGCCAGGTGATGTATTCGTTCCTGTGCGAGTTCGCACACCCGACGCTCAGGGGCATAAGGAGGTTCTTCGATAGCACGGATGTGGACGGAGGCTGGACGATTCAGTATCGAACAGGCGATGACCCGACGGTTCTAGAGGCGGAAGTCGTCATGGTCTTGGAGATCGTCCTCGAGAATATGCGATGCGGCTATGCGTGCTCAGAGCTCCTCCGCCGGAGCCGGATACGTGGCGTGTACCCGCATCTCGAGCTTCAGCCTCCCTCGCGGGCCGATCTCCGCTTCGTATGGCTGCAACTGCTTCAAAGGCCTGCCGAAGCCTGAGATGGCAGCACCGGCGAGTGTTGCCCAACAGCACGCTCGACCGGGCCGGCTCGCATTCGCTCGCCGCCGGTCAACTCGAGCGTTAAGGGTACCAGCGAACGCGGCGAACATGGTGACGCGCGTGGTTGACGATGAGTCGATTCGGAGCTTTCTGCTTTCGGAAGTCTTGCGGTTCGTCGAGCGCGCTCGCAATTGCCCCGGTGTGAGACGAATTGCTCTCGTCGGGTCATTGATCAGAGACAGGCACGATCCGAAAGATGCCGACGTGCTGGTCACGGTAGATGACGATGCCGACCTCGCCTCTCTCGCGACTGCCGGTCGGGGACTCAAGGGCAGAGCGCAGAGTCGGAACAAGGGCGCCGATGTCTTCCTCGCCGCTCCGTCCGGCACGTACATCGGCCGTATCTGCCATTGGCGTGAGTGTCGACCCGGAGTCCGGCTGGCCTGCGACGCTCGCCACTGTGGGCGCCGGCCCTTTTTACACGACGACCTGGACGTCGTGACGCTCGACCGTGGTTTGGTCGAGGCCCCACCGTTGGAACTTTGGCCGACGGTTGTGCCTCGTGCTCGACTTCCCTGGGACGTCAAGACCCAGCTTGTTCAGCCACTGACGGAAAGCTCCGTACACGATGATGCGCATGGTGCCTGACCAGCGCCTGGACCGAACCCGTGCAAATCGGGCATACGCCCGTTTTGCAGGCTGGCTCACGATTCCGCCGTCGCTGTTGCTGCGGGCAGGGACGAGGCGGTCCAGTAGGGGCGGAGGCTCGACGGCGGCCGCGCGACCCCAAGCGATGCGCCCAAGCGCCCGGAGCTGCGCTTAGTCACGGCGCTTGGAACGGTCACGCGGCCGAAGAACCTAGCGGTGGCGCTACGCGCCCCTCCGATTTGACTTCTCTGGCGCCACTCCGGTTTTGGGTGAGAGGGGCGGCCAGAGAAGCTGTTCATCGCTGGTCTGGCTGGGCGGTGGATCTGGTCGCTGGCGGCGCCGCCGGTCTCGGGCGGTGTCCGGACAACACGCGTAGGCCGCAAAGGTGCCCGCGGAGACGACGTGCCTTGGGAGGATCTGGGGTCTACAGGGCTTGTGGAGCTCGCCTGGCCGGTCAGGGCAAGCTTGTCTGCTGGTCCGGCCCGAGGTCCAATTCGAGCTGAGGTTCGTACAGTGGGTCGGCCGAGTGACTTTGAGGGGACGCGGCTCTCGACGCGGGTAATGGTTCTGACAAATTTTCTGACAAAACGTCGGTAGATGACCCTCTCCCAGGCCTCGCTGGACACGGCGCCCGCTCGCTAACCTCGCGTGCGGTATACCGTGGGATACCAGCCGATCAGCCGCAATAGATTTCCCAAGCTGGACGTCGCCGGTTCGAATCCGGTCGGCTGTTCCAATTCTTCGAGACGTTACGGGGAGACCCGTAACCGCTTCGCTGCGTCGAGTGACCATCCAGTGACCACGGCCACCCTCACAGCCCCTCGTCCGCCAGCCTTTTCGGCACCATGATGGGTGCGCTATGCGAGGGCCCATGCGGGGCGACGCTCGCCGCATCGGGCCCAACTGCTCCTGTCGGGATCGATCTCGTTGGCCGCGCGGCAACTTGGTGCAGATCCTGGAGGGCATCAAGCCGGGAGAGAAAGTCGTCACCGACGGGAGCTTCTTCCTGCGAGGTGAGGCAAGCCGGACGCGTTCCAGCGGCGGTTAGGAGGCCGAATCCTTGACGCGAGTTTCGGCGTCTCTATGGCGTCTCTATACTGAAGAAGGACAGGATGCTATGAGTTGGCGAGGGGTCGTTGTCGTGCTGATCTTGATCGGGTCGGTCCTTTTCGGCCCGATCGCAATGTCGGATGCAGGCTGTTCTCTGATGGGGGCGATCTGCGACGGCCCTTGCGGGATGTCCTGCGCCGTCTTCTCGCCCACCATGTCGCTCGCACCGATCTCGAGCGTGGCCCTGGACACCATTTCTGATGTCCATCGTCATGCGAACGTATTTGCAGGGCGCGAGCTCCCCCCACGATCTCCGTTCCTTTCCGCGTAGTCGCTCTATAACTTCTTCGAAAAACTGATCGTTTACCGCGGCTCATCTCTGTCCTGTGAGGACAGATCGGGCTCAGTCCCGCTGCCGCGAAGGGGGTTCCATGTACAGGCTTATGCTCTTGCTCGTCGGCGTTTCAGCTGCGCTTGCCGCGTCCGTCGGTAGCGGATACGCGTCACCAGCCGTCCTTGACGTTCTCAGCGCCGCTGCGGCCCAGTCGTTTCTTGATGTGGCCGTGATGCTGAACTCGTCGCGGCTTTTGGTGGGGCGCGGACGGGCAGGCGACGCGCGTAACGAATCCTGCTCCATCACGCGTGGGAGCGTCGCTTGATCAAGCTGTAGGGACGAGGGGCGCGTCACGGGGAATCGGTCGCCCGCCTGAAGTCCGGTCCAGCGAGCAGCCGCCTCAGCGCCGGCACGAGATCACGCGGCTGATGAAAGGGATGCCGCCGAAACACCGCCGCGTACTGTGCGTCGAGCGTGGTGAGGGCCTCCACCCTGGTCCGCGCGACCTCATGAACCTGTTCGACGCGCTCGCGCGCGAACAGCAGGCTTTCCGGATCAACGTAGCCCGCCTGCATGAAGCCGCGCGTTTTCTTGGCGCACCGGCAAGGGTTCGACCGATTCACAAGCCCGCAGCGGTCGTTCATGAAGCTGTGCAGGTCTCGGCGCGCACGGGTGAGTCGCTGGCGGAAGTTCTCGCGACTGATCTCAAGCAGCTCCGCCCCGACGGCATCGGTTACGTCGAGAATCTCGCCCAGGATGTAGATCAGGCGTTGTTCTCGATCGAGGCAGAGCAGCATGCCGGAGGTGCACGATAGCCGAGCCTCATCCACGAGCAGGCGCAGATCGACCGGCACGCTGCGTTGATCGGGCAGATCCAGGTCGGGCGTGCGGTCAAGCGCGTGCGCATAGCAGTTGAAGCTCATCCTCGCTGGCTCAAGCCGCCCCCGCTTCGTGTTGAGCAGGTGGTTGACGGCGATGCGGTAGAGCCACGTGCGAAAGCTGCTGCGCCCCTCGAACGAGGACAATGCCGTGACTGCCTTGACGAGGATCTCCTGCGTCGCGTCCTCGGCATCCTGCGGGTGATACAGCATGCGGAGGGCGATGTTGTAAATCCAGGCCTGATGGCGCCCGACGAGCTCCTCGAGCGCCTCGCGGTCACCGGACTTGGCGCGGAGGACGAGGACTCGATCCTCGGGGTCCGTGGCGGGATTCTCCGCAAAGGGATTGCCACTACCCATGACGGGGTCTCCGGTCACTCAATCGCCTGGTCGTCGATCAACAAGGCCCCCGACATAGCGGGCCGTGTAGACCAGCCGGTCGCTCTCGTAAATGGTCTCTTCGCCCGAGAAGTTGGCCACGGTGCCTTCGTGCGCGTTCCGGTAGGTGGACCCGCCCTCCGAGAACTCATCGGGACCACGAACCGGGAACGCTGCCGGCGCCTCCCGCAGGGCCCGTTGCAAGAACGTGTACACCCGCTCGGGGTCGGCGCTCGCGCCTTCGACCCATCCGTAGTAGACGGCCATCCAGACGGGCCGTCCGTCGAGGAACACGACTTCCCTACCGCCATAAGGCTCCCCGCCGAAGTAGTTGTCGTGAAATCTCCATTTGCCCTGCTCAAGGACGATGGTCGTCGAGTGATCGGCTTCCTGGACCTTGACGGCAGTACCGCCGGCCGCGTAGCCACGCCGACTGGCATCCAGCAAGAACCGTAGAAGGGCTGCCTCATCCATGCCGTGTCCTCCTCTTCTTCACTCTCTTGGACACGTCACTTCCGGGAGTGTGACAACCCTGGGCGAGGCGCGACGCGCGGCGACGGGTACCTCCCGTGGCGACGCCGATTTTACGCGCGGATCGCGACCGGCGCAGGGCGCGGCCTCCTCATCGTCCAGACCACCACGAGGCCGGACATGAGCGTGAGCGCCGCGACCAGGTGGATCGCCGCCGCCAGCCCGACGAAGTCTGCGACGGCGCCGGAGACGAGCGCGCCGACGGCATAGCCGAGGTCGCGCCAGAATCGGTAGACGCCGAGGCTGGTTGCTCGCCACGTCGGGTGTGCATAGTCCGTAATTGCCGCCAGCAGCGTGGGATAGACCATCGCCGTGCCGAGTCCCTGGAGCGCGGCCCCGACCACCCACGATGCAAAGGCAGGGACAAGGACGGTCACCCAGATTCCAGCCGCCTGCACGATCATCCCGCCCGCGATCAACTCCTTGCGGCCGAAGCGGTCGGATAGGGGCCCCGTCGCGACCTGCAGAACGCCCCACACCATGGGATACACCGCTTTGATGATGCCGATGCTGGCGACGCCGAGCCCATAGCTGGCGAAGAACAGCGGATAGAGCCCCCAGGACATGCCGTCGTTGAGGTTATTGACGAGGCCCGCCTGGCAAGCCGCGAAGAGGCTCACGTTCCCTAGGGTGGTGACGTAGAAGACGTGGCCAAGCGATGGACGGAAGCTGCTCGTCGTCTGGGGTGCCGTGGCCGCTTCGAGATGCGCGTAGGGACGTGTCTCTCTCACGAACAGAATGGAGACAGCGAGGCCGATAACGGCAATGACAATCCCAAGATAGAAGGGCTGGGGGCGCAACGCGCTGTGCGCGGCGATGTAGCCCGTGACCCACGACATCACCCCCACGGCGAAGTAGCCCGCGAACTCGTTCAGCCCAAGGGCGAGGCCCCGGCGCTTTGGTCCAACCAGATCGACCTTCATGATGACGGTCATCGACCACGCCATCGCCTGATTGGCGCCGAGCAGCACGTTGGCAAGGTCGATCCACCACCACGCTGGTGCGTAGATGATCAGGAACGGTACGGGCAGAGCGAAGAGCCAGCCGACGACCAGGATCGGCTTGCGGCCGATGCGGTCCGACGCCCGGGCCGCGATCAGGTTGATCACCGCCTTCGTCACCCCGAAGCTCACGATGAACGACGTGATGGCCGTCTTCGAGCTGAGACCGAACTCTTGCTCGCCCAGGAGTGGCAGCACCGTCCGCTCCAGGCCTACCATCGCGCCGACGAAGGCGTTCAGGACGACGAGGAGCGCGAACTGCGGGAGGTTCTCCCGCAGTCCGAGCCGCAGTTCGCTCATTCCCCGCTGAGGTTGCGCCGCCGGTTCTCGGCGAAGGCCTCCGGCTGCGGCGGAAGGTCCGCCAGGACGAACTCGACGAACTCCGACTTCGAGGGGAGGCGGAGCGCCGGATTGAAGCGGCGCTCGAAGCCGATCGTCGAGCCAGGCTTTCCGCTCAGCCCCTTGCCGCACGCCGCGCCACCGAAGTGCGCGGGAAAGACCTCGACATGATCGGGCAGCTTCAAGATTTTGCCGTGAAGACTCTCGTGGAGCTCCTCGGCGAACGCCGTCTCTGAGCCGGCGCCAATGAGGTCCGGGCGGCCGACGCCACCGGAGAAGAGGGTGTCGCCGGTTAGGACGAACCAGGGTTCCGGAGCCCGCGTCTTGTCGGTGACCACGATCGAGACGCTGTCGAGGGTATGCCCCGGCGTGTGGAGGATCGAGAGCGATACGTTGCCGAGCTCATGCCGCTCACCATCCCCGACGTCGACGTGAGGGAAGGCGACCGGTGCCGATTTGTGGAAGATCACCGGCGCGCCCGTTGCTTCTGAGAGGCGACGGGCGCCCGACAGGTGATCGGCTTGGACATGCGTCTCGAAGATATGGGTGATTCGCATGGACTTCTGGGCGGCCGCCTCGAGGTAGGGCTCGATCTCGAGCTGTGGATCCACCACAGCGCAGCAGGCTGCACCGCCTCAGCCGAACAGGTAGCTGGCGCAGCCGGTCTTCGGCGACAGAAAATGGCGAAAAATCATCGGGGCCTCCTTTCCGATTCTGGGCTTGTCATACACGAGGCTGTGCTATAGGGTCCAATACGAACTTTGGATCTTAAGCATAGGGAAAACCCGAAATGACGCTGCGGCAGCTCGAAGTCTTTCTCGCGGTCGCCCGGGAAAAGAGCTTCAGCCTGGCGGCGAAGAGAATCCACTCGTCGCAACCGACGCTCTCTGAACACATCAGCGAGCTCGAGAGCGAACTAGGGAAGCAGCTGTTCTTCCGCCAGGGTCGCCGCCGAGTCGTCACCGTGACCGAGGCTGGCCGTGTCTTCGAGCAATTTGCAGAGCGTGCCGTCTCCGCGGTCGAGGGCGCGCGCCAGGCGCTTGCTGACCTGGATGGCCTCGCTCACGGGTCGCTCTTGATTGGCGCCAGCACGACTCCGGGGCTATACGTGCTGCCTCGAATCGTTGCCGCGTTTCGGACCAAATACCCTGGTGTGGATGTGAAGCTCCAAATCGCTAATTCTCAGGCCATCGAGGGACGAGTCCGAGAACGTGAGCTGGATCTTGGGATCGTGGGCGGGCATTCCATCAGGCCGGGCCAGGAATGTCTAGCGGCCGGAATGCTCGATGAGCTCGTTCTGATCGTGCCGCCAGAGCACGCCTGGGCCAGACGTCGGGACATCGCCCCCGAGTCCCTCGCCGATGAACCGCTGCTCGTCCGGGAGGAAGGATCTGCGACCCGCAGCGTTACCGAACGCGCGCTGCAGGGCGCTGGCGTCAAGTTTCGAATGGCGATGGAGCTTGACCATCCCGAAGCGATCAAGCAGGGCGTGATGGCTGGGCTGGGAGTGGCGTTTGTTTCACTCTTCGCAGTGCGAGGGGAAACAGCGACCGGCCGGCTCCGCGCGCTCCGGCTTCGAGGCGTTCGTATTCAGCGACACTTTCACGTCATCCACCACGAAGCCCGGAGAGTCACCGCGAGCGCGCGCGCGTTTATGGAAGTACTCAAGCAGACCGCGCTGCCACAAAGAGACCAATCGACGTCGACCCGATGAGGGCCACTGACGACGCCGTACTGTTTGTCACGTCGGCCGTCGCCATCATCCGCGACGCACGAGCGCGCGTCCGCCCCGTCGCTGTCGCTGATTCTCGGCCACCGATCGCCGATCAAATAGCCGCGAGGAGTCTGGAGTCTACAGCGACACCACCTTGTCGGCTGCAGCCGTTTTCTCGGCGAAGATTTTCGGAGTGATGAACTGGGCATTCTTGCTCTTGAGATCCACATCGGTGACCCCACGGGCCACCGAGCACTTCCCTCAGACGAAGATCGGCACTCTCTGAGCGATCACTGAGGCCAGCATGTCCTTTAGTGGCGGCATCGCGACGGGCATGACCGCCCCCGCGACATCGTCCTTCATCAGGTAGGCGGCTTCGCCAGCGAGAAAGATCATTGGCTGGTGACCGGCTTCGACCGCGCCCAACGCGAAATTGAATGGCAGCCCCGCCCGCGTGGGATCGTCGCTGCCTGCGGTACCGACGTAGAGAATGGTGGCCATTGCTTTCCCCCTTTTCTACCGACTAGCCGCTCTTGCCGCCTGGTCCTCGGCAATCGTCTTCAGCGAATGCTGTTCCAGGGTGAGGACATGCTTGGCGATAACCCGATAAGTCCACTGGCCGGGGGCCGTCTCGCCGTTGAACTGCGCGTCTGTAAGGCCGATGAGTGAACCTATGAACCGCGCCCGTTCGGCAAGCCACTCGGCCACCAGGCGTTCCATCGGCGATGCCGTGTTCCGCGACTCGTAGCGCCCTTCGAGGACTTGCCCTGTATGGATCTTGTCGTGGTCGATGTCGTTGGTGATGAGCGTCCACACGTCCTTCCCTTGTGCGCACGGGTGCGACGATGACATCGCGAGTTCCCGATCCGATGCCTCGAGCAAGGCGTCCATGGTCCCCATCGTCTGCTCCATCAACTCACGGATCGCCTCCCGGACGGTTTCTGCCATATGGTCCTCCCCCTCGATCCGCCACCGGATAGATCTCCGACCGCTGACGCAGTGGTTTGCCGCAGATCGTAACACCGGCGACCTGCACGTGCTGAGGGCAGGAGGGCAGACGTGGTTAACGCCATCGAAGGCGAAGTAGCGCGACAGAAAATGCAACACTTGACCTTGCCCCTAGGGTTAAGGCCTATCCTGTCCACATGGAGCGGAACGGGCTGCTCATCGGCGCGGTAGCAGCGCGTAGCGGCTTGAGTCGCAAGGCGCTGCGGCTATACGAAGCGCGTGGCATTCTACCGGCGCCGCGTCGTGAGCCATCAGGCTACCGGCGCTATCCAGTCGATGTGCTGAAGCTGCTCACATTCGTCGGTCAAGCTCGTCGACTCGGCCTGACGCTCGCGGAGATCAAGCATATCGTTATGCTCCGCCGCTCGGGGTCTGCGCCATGCGCGCATCTCCGCGCACTGCTGGAGCAGAAAGCGGCCGACCTTGAAGGCCTGCTCGCCGGCGTGCGCAGCATCCTCGGCTCGTGGGGCACGAACGGGCGCCACGCAGCAATCTGTCCGAATATCGAAGCGAGAGGAGGTGACGGCCAATGGAAAGGATCTCGCTCTGTCCGGGGTGCACCGCCTGTCCGGAAGTCGTCATTGATGGCGACACGATCCGCATCGGCGAGGACGCGAATATCGCGACCCTGAAGAAGGACGAGTGGAACGTCCTCGTCGACCTGATCCAGTCGGGTCAGCTCGGACGGGTCTGATCGACGGCCTGGGTGCATCGACGGCCTGGGTGCTTGACATGGCGTTGGCCGCTCACTAGTCTGACCAGAGTGAACGGCCGGCGCCTATCGTCTTGGCTGCTCGTCGGTGTGGCGATCTTTGTCGTGCTCGGTCACATCTGCGCGGCTCCGTTTCACGCCCACGCCGGAGCGGTGACGACCCATAGTGAGGACCACCCCGAGAGCGGCAGTGACGAGGCCGCTCACGGCGGCTCCTGCGAGGCTCTTCGCGCCGACTCCGATGTCGAAGCGCCGGCCCTCCTCCCGACCGGCATCGTTCTGCCGGTCATCGGCGCCTTCGAGACTCTCCGTGCGCACCCAACGTCGGCACCGGCGCCGACGAACTCGCCCCCGCTCTTCCTGTTGCACGCCGCGCTGCTGATCTAAGCCCCTCTCCCACGACGCGTTCGCTTTTGGCCGTTGCCCGGCACCCGTCCGTATGTGTCGCGGCGTCGGTCCAGGTTCAAAAGTGATGGGGAGGGAGGGGCATGCTCAAACGCCTCGCTTTGGTCGTGTTCGTCGCGGCAGGTCTGCCCGCGCTGATCGCAGGATTGGCGGCCTTCGCCAGCCCCGGGCGAGTGGAAGCGGTGCCGGCCTTTGCGCGACAGTACGACCTTCAGTGCAATGCCTGCCACACTCGCCCGCCGAGACTGAACCGGTTCGGCGAGCAGTTCCACATGATGGGCTTCCAGATCCCGAGTGCTGCCCAGCCAGGTGGAATCGTGACCAGTGTCAGAGAGGACGGCGCGGTCAAGACACTAATCGACAGCCTTGCCCTTCGAGTCGAGGGCGGGCTCTTCGAGTACACGGCATCGCCTCGAGAGACCGAGACGAAATTCGCTCCACCTGACGAGATCACCCTGTTCGTCGCGCGACCTCTTCTGCCCGAGCTGAGCATCTTTGTGGAGATCGAAGGCGAGCCGAACGCGGTCGCGTTCGAGAACGGGCGCTACTTCACCAGGGGCCAGTTCGGTCTCGGCAAGGAGGCGTTCTTCATGCTCAACCTCGGGCGCCTCCTTGGTGCGCTCGGCGCCCCGACCATGGAAATGGGCGGTCAGACGATGGTCGGCACACACGGCGGTTTTTCGATGCACGGGCCGATGCTGATGGCCGGCAAGGTCGACCCGAACACGAACTTCTCCTACGCGACCAACCGCCAGCTCATCGCGCCGACCGAGCTCGAGGTCGCTCACGGCGCGGTCGAGCGCTTGCCGGTTGTCCCGTATGTGTTCGCCTCGAAGTTCTTCGGGCTCTTCAAGAATCGCGATGAGCGCGAGCCGCAGCTCGTTACCGATCAGGTCATGTACAACACGTCGGGCGCCCCGGGCGCCGACTTTCACGCGATGTTCAACGACGTCGTTCTCGGCCAGATCGGCTTCCTCCGGGAGAACGAGGGATTCAACACCTACGGGGCTGTACGCTTCGACCTCCTCGACCGTCGGGAGCTTACCTTCAACGTCTCCGCCCTCGTGAACTGGGGGTTCGGGGTCGTCCGAGCGCCCGATCCAGAGGACCACAACCAGCCAGGTGGCAATCGCCTCGACCGATTGCGATACGGCATCGCGGCCAACGTCAGATGGAAGCAACTCGACGTCTACGGCGCGGTGATCTGGGATCGGCTCTACGGCCTGCCCGGCGAGCTACGTGGGGGCTTCGACCGCTCCGCCACCGGTCTCACGATTCAAGCCGACTATCTCGTCCACGAGAAGGTCATGCTGTCGAGCCGCTTCGACCAGCTCTGGGCCGGCGGCCTCAAGGACGAGAAGCGTGACGGCTCAGTGCTGTCCTTGCAGGCGAAGTTCTATCCCTGGCAGAACATCGCCTTCTTCGTTCGCGACAGCGTGAACCTCCGGAGCTTCGTCGAGGACAGTCCTTTGCGGAACTGGCGCAATCAGGTGTTTATCGGCATCGACTGGGACTTCTGAGGAGAGGCCGACATGCGAGCCAAACTCTTCACATCGTTGGCGATCGGCGTGCTCGGGCTGCTCGTCGGTCTCTGGCTCGTTCGCCCGCCGGCCACTCGGGCGAATGGCGACAAGCACGACGAAAAGGGCGGGCATGCTCATGTGCCAGCGCCGCTCGAATACGCCGACGTCCACGTGCCGCTGAGCGTCTGGACGGACGCCGCCATGATCGCTCGCGGCAAGGAGATCTACACGACCCGCTGCGCGGTCTGCCATGGCGACCAGGGCGACGGCAAGGGGCCCGCCGGCGTCGCGCTACCCCTCAAACCCCCCGACTTTCGTGCCAAGGACGGCGTCGCGGAGATGCGCGACAACTACTGGTTCTGGCGCGTGAGCGAGGGTGGGCAAATCGAGCCATTCAAGGGTAAGGGCTCAGCCATGCCGCCATGGAAGGGGGAGCTCTCGGTCGACGATCGGTGGGCTGTGATGGCGTATCAGCACACGTTCTCCGAGCATCACGGACCGCACGTGCCCTGGGAGCACCCGGGAAGCGTCGCGATGGGCCGCGACATCTTTGCCATGGCGTGTGTCCCATGCCACGGCGTCGCCGGCAAGGGCGACGGCTCGGTGGGGCCCATGCTCGCCCCGCGGAGGGCCCCTCAACCGCGAGACTTCACCAGCGCGGAGTTCAAGTTCCGCTCCACGCCGTCAGGGCAGCTCCCGACAACCGCCGATCTGTTCCGCACGCTGACGGAGGGCGTGCGCAGCAGCGGCGGTCCGCTGACCATCGGCTTGCGTGGCCAGCGCATCATGCCGAGCTTCCGGCATATGCCCGTCGGACAGCGGCTCGAGGTCCTTGAGTACGTCAAGAGCCTGAACCGCGGCTTCAGGGAGCTGGGTGTGGTCAAGACCGTCACCGTGCCCGCGCCGCCCACCCTAACGCCGGAGCGGCTGACCCGCGGCAAGCAACTCTACGCCGATGCCGAGTGCATGGCCTGTCACGGTGAGCGGGGCCGCGGTGACGGGCCATCCGCGCCGACGCTCAAGGACAATCGTGACCTGCCGATCGCCGCGACGGATCTGACCCGGCCCGAGCGCTTCAAGAACGGCGCGCGGCCAGAGGACGTGTATCGGACACTCGTGACGGGGCTCGCCGGCACGCCGATGCCGTCGTACGCCGACTCGCTCGAGCTCGATCAGACATGGGACCTGGCGTACTACGTGCTGTCGCTGTCTCGTGGCGGACAAACGGCAGAGACGGGATCTCGATGAGCGGCAGAGATGCCGTGCCCAGGAGGATGACGTGACCAAGGCAATGTCCGTGATCGGGGCGTTCATCGTCGTCGCCGTTGTGAGCGCCGGCCACTCTGTTGCAGACGAGGGGCCGATTTCAGGCGCAGTGAAAGCGATTGACGCATCGGGCAAGACGCTGACGCTCCAGACGACGGCGAAGGGTAAGACGCGAGACGTGACCATCATCCTCAAACCCGAGTCAAAGATCGTTAAGTTCACGCGCCCGACCGAGCCCGGGAAGACGGGATTCGTCGCGCAGCCACTCGCGTTGTCCGACGTCAAGCCGGGCTGGATCGTGAGCGTCACGACAAGGCACGAGGGCGGCAACGAGGTCGCAGAGATCGTCACGGTTGTGTTGGAGAAGCCGCAGTGAATGTTTGCGGACCAGTTTTAGCGCTTTTTTGCGAAAAGATACTCGCCAGCCTCCCGGCGCCCAGGCGGCCACATCTCAGGTGTGACCCATGGCAGCCGTCGGCGCGATCTGCAGAGCCTACGGTCTACCTACGGCCAGAGATACCGCCTCCGCGTCACAGAATCGCGGAGGCAAGAGCCATGGAACAGGCGAGGGCCGCAGGCTTCAGCCACTCACCGCCAAGCGGACGATTCTACCGGCGTGAGTGGGATACGCTGACGCGCTCCTTTTACGAAGTCGGAGTATTTTCATGGGCGCGCGGGGACATTTCTTGTGATTCCCGCACGCTCGCTGTGACGGTCAACCCCCGGCCGTAGCATCTCGCCTGTGTGCTTGGACAATGCGCCGATGGCGATCCGCCTTGTCTCTTCCACGCCCTTGCCTCCCGAAATGATTGCTTGAGTCTGGAGTTACTACAGACTCTACCCTCATAGGTCACGCGTACTTAGCCTTCAATGATTTCAATCCCCTCCCATATCGCTCCGCCGTACGGCCAGGGAGTCTCAAGGCGAGATGCCGCTCCCGTCTGATCCACTGAGTGACCAACCGAGTGACCATCCCCTTGGATCTGCGGGGATCCCGCGGTGTCATCAGGCGTCACTCTCATCGTCAGGTCTCTAATTTCTCGAACGGCGTGTCAGCGGTGGTGGCGTCAGATAGACTTCCCAAGCTGGACGTCGCCGGTTCGAATCCGGTCGGCCGCTCCAAACCGTCGCGGGGCCTACGGGACCATCACCCGTAGGCCCTTTCGATTTGCGGGCGAGCGCGATCGCCCGCCGGCGCGCTCAACGGCCGACCAATCGCCGGGGCTGCCACTGCTCGCGCTGGTGAGCCGTCACGTCGTCGGGGCGAGCGAACAGCTTGATCAGGATCACCCCCGCGAGGAAGCCCCCGACGTGCGCCCAGAACGCCACGCCACCCGACTCCTGGGCGACGAGGCCGAACAGACCGCTCAGGAGCTGGATGGCCGCCCAATAGAGGAGCATCGTCCACGCCGGCAACGCGATCGAGGTGAAGAAGAATCCGAGGAAGACCAGCACGAAGACGCGCACGCGCGGGTACAAGATCAGATAGGCGCCCATGACGCCGCTGATGGCGCCCGAGGCGCCCACCATGGGGATGCCGGACGCGGGATTCAGCATGACCTGCGTGAGCGCCGCGGCCACGCCGCCGAGCAGGTAGAAGATCGCGAACCGCACGCGGCCCATCGAGTCTTCGATGTTGTCCCCGAAGACCCACAGGAACCACATGTTGCCGATCAGGTGCATCCAGGAGCCGTGCAGGAACATCGACGTGAAGATGTGAGAGACCTGTCGGCCCGGGTCGGTGACGCAGACGAGGCTGTCGCCCATGGGAAACCGTGAGCCGACCGGCAACGCCAGGGTCAGCTCGCCCGGAATCAGCCCGAGATCGCACACCGCCCGCGCCAGCGCCAGCGGAGCGCCCGCGCCTTCGATGACGAGCCAGGCCAGGACGTTGAGGGCGATCAGCGCGATCGTGACGAACGGGGTGCGCTGGGTTTGATTCTCGTCGCCATACGGGAACATGGCTCACACAGCATATCGCGACTTCGCGGCCGCTGGCGGGCGCCGGACCGACGAGCGTCCGCGTCGTCGGGACGCGCACCTGGGGAAATCGAGGGGCCTACGGGACGACCGCCCGTAGGCCCTCGATGTTCCGCCGCCGCGAACGGTTACTGCGACGCGGTCGCTTAGTCCTTCGGCACCAGGACGATCTCGATGCGCCGATTCTTGGCGCGGCCTTCCAGCGTCGCATTGTCGGCCACCGTCTTGAACTCGCCGAAGCCGGCGGCCGAGAGGTTGGCCGGCTCGATGCCCTGCTTCTGGAGATAGCGGGCGACGTTGATCGCGCGCGCGGCCGAGAGCTCCCAGTTGGTCGGATAGCGCTGGGTGAGCGGCCCGACGATGGGCTTGTTGTCGGTGTGCCCCTCGATGCGGATCGCCTTGTCGTTCACCGTCTTGAGGATCTCGATCACCTTGCCGAGGACCACGAGCCCTTCCTGCTTGATCTCCGCCTTGCCCGAATCGAACAGGACGGCCTCGACCACGTTGACCGTGAGCTTGCCCTTCAGCTCGGAGATGGTCACCTGGCCACGGTCGATCTCGCCCTTCATCTTCGCGACCATCTGCTCGTAGGTCGAGCTGACCTCGCGCACCTTCTCCTCGCGCGCCTTGTTCGAGTCGGTCAGCTCCTGCGCGAGCCGCGTCTTGTCGTCTTCGAGTGCGCTGACGCGCTGGCGCAGATCGACGACGGTTTTGCCGAGCTCGCCCGCTTTCATCGTCAGCGTGCGCTCCAGCTCGTCGTTGCGCTTCGCCGAGTCCGCGAGATCGCTCTGGAGACGCGTGTTCTGCGCCTCGAGGGCGTTGTAGCGGACCTCGGCCGATTGAACCGCCTTCGTGTACTCGCTCTTCGAGACGCACGCGGCGGTGCCGAACGGGACAAGGGCCAACGCGGTGATCCTGAGGAACGTCTTGTGCATCGGTGATCTCCTGGGGTCGAGACGCCTGGCGAACTCGCCAGCGAGCGCGCTCCTGCGGCGATCCATTATCACAAAGGAGGCCTGGCCGACGAAATATTGAGTCGCCAGCCCCTACCAGGCGCACGATGTTCGCGGGAACCCCCCGCCGGTGTGGTGCAATCGCTAAATGGCCGCGTACGACCTCGCCGTCGTCGGAGAACCTCGAGCTTCGCGCAGATCATCGTGGCGACGGGGGCTCGGTGGACGGAACCGATCAGGTGGCTCCGCGTTGGGGACTTCGGCTCCTTCAGTCGCGCGCCAAGGAGCGCGGGCTCAGTGTCGCCGCTCCGGAGCCAGACCGGCGACGAGCGCCGTCAGCTCGAGAGGGTCGACCGGCGCGGACCTGGCCTCCCTCCTCGGGACCGAGCGCCCGGACCTTGCGGATCAAGGCAAATCCGTCGTCGCCCGGCATCGCGATGTCGCTGACCAGCACGTCCGGCCGCCAGCGCTGCAAGCACTCGAGTGCTTCGTCCGCCGAGGCCACCACGGTGACGTCCGCCCCGGCCTGGCCGAAAATCTGCGCGAGAAGATCCCGCGCATCGGCCTCGTCGTCGACGACCAGGATCCGTCGCCCGGCGAGATTGATGAGACGTGAGGAGGCGCTGTCGAGTCTCCGGTAGCCGGCGGGGGGTCTCGAGGCCGGCCGGACGTCGTCGACGGGGAGCGGGAGCTCGACGATCAAGGTCGCGCCTCGGCCCTCGCCGTCGCTCTCCGCCCGCACGCTACCCTCGTGGAGCTCCACGATGTGCCGCACGATGGTGAGCCCGAGGCCCAGGCCGCCGTGCCGTCTCGTCCGCTCGTCCTGCTGGAAGTGGTCGAAGATGTGGGGAGAAGCTCCGGGCTGATGCCTCTGATGAGGCTCTCGGCGTAGGCGCGGGCCTGGTCCAGCTCCCGCATGTCGCGCAGGATGCCGATGATGTTGCCGTCGGTGTCTCGCAGGGCCGACGCGTTGAGCGTGGTGGGGATCATTTCCCCCGACGCGCTCCTCGGCTGCAGGCGGACGTTGCGCGTGACGTCGCGCTCGACGACCTCGCGGAGAGCCATCACGAACTCCCGCGTCTCGTCCTGACCGAGAAACCGCGAGATGGACTGCTCGAGAACCTCGTCCCGCCGCAGCCCCAGCAGGCGTGAGACCGCCTCGTTCGCCTCGAGGATCTTGCCTTCCAGGTCGCACACGAAGACCGGATCCGGAGCGTTCGCGATGATGATGTCGGCCGCGAGGGTCGATCTGATGGTGCGCTCTACAGCGGAGGAGAGGGCTTCAGACACCGGCGCACGGCACCCTCACGGCGGGTGGTCCCGGCTCGATTGTTCAGGTCGGAGGGTCAGCTGTCTATCAGGTGGTTACCCTACGGGGCACGGCAGGTCGTCGGCCGTAGGATCAGAGCGCCAGGTACTGCTGGCGGATCGCGGCGTTCTCGCGGAACTCGCGCGAGCTGCCCTCGTAGCGGATGTGCCCCTTCTCGAGCACGTAGACGCGGTCGGCGAGGGCGAGCGAGAAGTCCACGTTCTGCTCGGCGAGCAAGATCGTCAGCCCCTCGGCCTTGAGCCGACCGATCTGCGCCTGCAGGTGATCGACCACGAGCGGCGCCAGTCCTTCCGACGGCTCGTCGAGCAGCAGCAGCTCCGGGTTGCCCATCAAGGTCCGCGCGATCGTCAGCATCTGCTGCTCGCCGCCGGAGAGAAAGCCCCCGGGCCGATCGCGCAGCTGGCGCAGGGCCGGAAACAGCTCGAACACCCGCTCGGTCGTGAAGCCGCCCGGACGCGTACGGCGCTCGGCGACGTCGAGGTTCTCCCACACGGTGAGATCCGAGAAGATGCGGCGGTCTTCCGGGACGAATCCGATGCCGAGGCCGGCGGCGCGGAAGGGCGCTTCGCGCGTGATGTCGTGGCCCTTCCACGCGACCCGGCCGCTCGTCGGCGGCGTCAGCCCCATGATCGAGCGCATGGTCGTCGTCTTGCCGACACCGTTGCGGCCCAGGAGACAGACGCACTCGCCCGGCGCGACCCCCAGCGACACGCCGAACAGCACGCGGGACAGGCCGTACGCGGTGTGGATGTCCTCGACGACGAGGATGGGCTCGGGCCGCCCGGCCATCAGTGGCGCTCGCCCAGGTAGACCCGGCGGACGGCCTCGTCGCGCCGGACCTCGTCCGGAGGACCGTTGGCGATCACGCGCCCCTGGTGCAGCACGGTGATGCGCTCGGAGATCGAGAACACGACCTCCATGTCGTGCTCGGTGAAGAGCAGGGTGAGGCCGCGCTCGCGCGCGATGCGCTCGATGAGCCGGATGGCCTCGCGCGTCTCGGTCGCCGACATCCCGGCGGTCGGCTCGTCGAGCAGCAGGATCTCCGGCTCGAGCGCCAGCGCGAGCCCCAGCTCGAGCTGCTTCTGGCCGCCGTGCGACAGGAAGCCGGCGATCTCGCCGGCCCGATCCGCGAGCCCGATCGATTCGAGTAGCGCCTCGGTCTCGGCGCGATAGAGGCGCTCGACCGGCGCCACGAGATTCCAGCCGCGCCCGCGATGCGAGAGGAACGCCGCCTGCACGTTCTCGAAGACGGTCAGGCGCGGGAAGATGTTGGTCCGCTGGAACGAGCGCCCCACGCCGAGCCGGCAGAGATCGTGCGGGGCGATGCCGGTGACGTCGCGGCCGTTGAGCTTCACGTGGCCGCGATCGGGCCGGAGGTGGCCGGTGATCAGGTTGAAGAGCGTGGTCTTGCCGGCGCCGTTGGGGCCGATGATGGCCCCGATGCTGCCGCGGGGCGCGTCGAGGCTCACGCCCCCGACGGCGACGAAGCCGTCGAAGACCTTGACGAGGTCGCGCACCTCAAGCACTGCGCGCCCAACGGAAGAGGCGCCCGGCGAGCACCCCGACGGCGCCGGCGATGCCGCCGGGGAAGCCGAACAGGAGCACCACCAGGACCGTGCCCAGCACGAGCGGCCAGTACTCGGTGTACGAGACGATCTGCTGGTTCAGGAGGATCAGGACCAGCGCGCCGATGCTCGGGCCGAGGAAGGTCCCCATGCCGCCGAGCAGGGTCATGATCAGGACCTCGGACGATTTCGTCCAGTAGGCGAAATCCGGGAACACGCCGCGGTTGAAGATGCCGAAGAGCCCGCCCGCGAGACCGGCGAACGCGCCGGCCAGCACGAAGGCGGCCAGCTCGTAGCGCCGGACGTTCACGCCGATGAATTCGGCCCGCTCGGCGTTCTCGCGGATCGTCGTCAGCATGCGGCCGAACGGCGAGGTAACGATGCGATGGAGCGCCCAGAGGCTCGCCGCCACCAGCGCCACCGTGAGGAAGTAGAAGTATTCGGCGGTTCTCCAGCTGAGCAGCGGCACGGCCGCGCCGACGCGCTCGAGCCAGCCGAAATCCGGGTAGGGGATCTCGGGCATGCCCTGCTCGCCCCCGGTGAGCTCGTTCCACTTGAAGCAGATGGCCCACACGATCTGCGCGAAGGCCAGGGTGAGCATCGCGAAGTAGATGCGCGTGAGCCGCACGCAGAAGAAGCCGAAGGCCAGCGCGAAGGCCGCGCCGAAAAGGCCGGCGGCCGGCCACGCGAGGACGAAGGGCACCGCGAGCTTCTTCATCAAGATCCCGGTGACGTACGCGCCGACGCCGAAGTACGCCGCGTGGCCGAACGACACGAGCCCGGTATAGCCCACGAGCAGGTTCAAGCTGGTGGCGAGCAGCGCCCAGATGATCACGTCGTTGGCGAGGAACGTGTAGAACCGCGAGCCGAGTGCGGGGACGAGCAGCGCGGCGACGAACACGAGGAGCCACGTCAGGCCGCGGGCGCTCACCGGAGCGGCCGCCCCAGAAATCCCCACGGGCGGACGATGAGCACCGCCGCCATGAGGGCGAAGACCGCGAAGATCGAGAAGCGCGGGAAGAAGAGGATCCCGAACGAGAGCACCTGACCGTAGACGACGGCGCCGAGGAAGGTTCCCCAGAGCGAGCCGAGGCCGCCGATCACGACGACCACGAACGCCTCGACGATCACCTCGGTATCCATCCCCGGCGTGGTGGCGCGCATCGGGCTGATCAGGGCGCCGCCGAGGCCCCCGAGGAACGAGGCCAGCATGAACACCCACGTGTAGAGCGCGTCGACGTTGACGCCGAGCGCGCCCAGCGTCTCGCGGTCGAGGGCGGCGGCCCGGATGAAGCGGCCGGCGCGCGTGCGCTGCAGCACGAACCAGAACGCGAGCGCGATGCTCGGTCCGAGCACGATGATGAACAGGTTGTACTGGGGGATCGTGGCGCCGAAGAGCGAGAACGAGCCGGCCAGCTCGGGCGGGCGGCTGACCGACTTCTGCTGTGTGCCCCAGAAGATCTTGGCGACGTCGCTGAGGATGAGCCCGAGCGCGTACGTGAAGAGAAGCTGGTAGAGCTCCTCCTTGCCGTAGAGGTACCGGAAGAGCACGCGCTCGACCACGCCGCCCAGCAGCGCGACGCCGAGGGCCGCGCCGAGCGCGGCGATCCAGAAGAGCCCCGGGCCCGGCCCGAGCCACAGCATCGACTGGTACGCCAGATAGGCGCCCAGCATGTAGAAGGCGCCGTGCGCGAAGTTGAGCACGCGCAGCACCCCGAAGATCAGCGACAGGCCCGACGCGATCAGGAACAGGAACATCGCGGCCGTGAGGCCGCTCAGGCTCTGCGCGAAGACAAACGAGGCGTCGGGCACCTACCTAGTCCATGAACTTCGACGGATCGACGTACGTCACCGGCTTCATGATCGCGAACGGATACTTCGCGTCCTTCACGGTCTTGCCGTAGAGCTGCCCGCGATTGGCCTGGTGGTCCTTCTCGCGGATCGTCAGCGCCCCGACCGGCGTGTCGACGGTCAGCCCGAGCAGCGCCTTGGACACCTTGTCGGAGTCCGTGCTGCCCGCCTTCTTGATCGCCTCGGTCAGGAACTGCATGCCGATGTAGCCCTGGATCGCCCACGACGAGGGATACTCGTCCTTCAGGTACTTCGACAGCCGCGCCGTGTAGTCGCGGTGCGCCGGCGTCTCGCCCCAGTAGAACGCGTCGTAGGAGTTGCCCCAGATGCCGACCGGATAGTCGGCGCCCATCGACTTCGTCGTCTCCGGCGTGGCTGCCTCACCGACGCCGATGAAGTTGTACCTGATCGCGTCGAAGACGCCGAGCGCCTTGGCCTGCTTCGAGTACGTGACGAAGAATCCGCCCCAGATCGACGAGAAGATGGCCTCGGGCTTCTTGGCCATCTGCGCGTTGATGAACGGGTTGTAATCCTGCTCGCCGAGCTTGGGCCACTCCTGGTCGACGATCTCGACGGTCGGCTTGATCTTCTTCAGGTGCTCGACGAACGCCCGGGTGACGTCCTGGCCGTAGGCGTAGTCGAAGCTGATGGTCGCGACCCTGGTCACCGGCCACCTGGCGACGATCTCGGCCGCGCTGCGCCCTTCCATCGTCGTGGTCGCGGCCACGCGGAACACGTACGGATGCAGCTTGTCGGCCGCCGTGAGCTGGTCGGTCTTCGGGATCGGCGCGATGAAGACGATCTTGTTCTCCTTTGCGACGACCGAGACGGCCGGACCCTCGGCCGAGGTCAGGGTGCCGACCAGGAAATCGACGTTCTCCTTCAGGATCAGCTCGCGAGCCACGCGCACCGCCTCGTTGGCGTCCGCCTTGGAGTCGCGCACCAGCAATTCGAGCTTGCGGCCGAGCACGCCGCCCTTGGCGTTGATCTCGTCCACGAACATCTGGGCGCCCTTCGTGGCGGGGTCGCCGAACAGTGCGGGCGGGCCCGAGAGCGGCATGGGCATACCGACTTTGATGGGCTTCTGCGCCTCGGCGACGAGCGGGAGCGCGAGCAAGGCGGCCAGGAGCATCGTGAGGACGTGCAGCATGAGGGAGCCTCCTATCGCGAGTCGTTTGGCCCGGTCGACTGGGTCGCTCAGAGCGCCGCCAGCCCGGGGACGCGCACGCGGATACGGTACACCGAGGTCGAAGCCGTGATGTAGAGAGAACGCAGGTCGTCGTCGCCGAAAACCATGTTGGCCGTGTACTCGGGCACGGGGATGACGCCGAGATCGACGGCGTCGGGGCTGAAGACGTGGATCCCGCCCGGCCCGCAGCAGTAGATGTTGCCCTGCGAGTCGAGCTTCATCCCGTCGGGCGCGCCCTTGCCCTCGCCCTTCGTCTCCGCCCACACGCGGCCGCCGGCCAGGGTGCCGTCGCCCTTCACGTCGAACACGCGGATGTGCTGGCGAGCCGTGTCGTTCACGAAGAGCCGGCGCCCGTCGCGCGAGAAGCAGAGCCCGTTCGGCCGGTCGAAATCGTCAACGAGCAGGGTGGGGGTTCTCGGATCCGCGCCCACGCGGAAGACGCCCTGGAAGGAGAGCTCCTGGGCGCGCGGGACGCCGAAGAACTCCGCGCGCCCGTAGGGCGGGTCGGTGAAATAGATCCCGCCGTCCGCCGCGCACGCGATGTCGTTCGGGCTGTTCAGCTGCTTGCCGTTCCAGTGCGTGGCAATCGGCTGCGTCGAGCCGTCGGCCAGGGTCACCGTGACCTGGCTCGTGGCGTGCTCGCAGGCGAGCAGGCGTCCCTCACGGTCCCACGTGAGCCCATTCGACTTCGCGCACGGCTTGCGGAACGTCGTGACGCCGTCGGTCGCCGACCACCGGCGCAGGTGATCGCCCGGCATGTCGCTCCAGAGCAGGTAGCGCCCGCGCGGGTGCCAGAGCGGTCCTTCGGTGAAGAGACAGCCGCCGGCGATCTTCTCGAACGTGACCTCGGCGCCGACGACCACGGTCAGACGGGGATCGCGAACTTCGAGACTCGTCACGAGGCGCGGTCGCGGGTGTCGACGAATGGCAACGTTGTCCTCGCCGTCGCGGGATTCGGATCCGGAGGCGAGGAGCGTAGCACGAGCGCGCGGACGACGCCATGGCAGCCTTGCCGCGCGAATGGGCGGACGGCGAGAACAGGATGCGACGGCGCGAACCGTGGCATGATGTCGCGGTCGCAGGGAGGACGCCCATGCCCTGGAATCCGAGCAATCCAGCCGTAATCGTCGAGCCGGCCCACGCCTTTCCTGTCACGCTGATTCGGCACGATGGGTATCCGTACGAGGAAACCTGGGACGAAAACGCGACGGGTTGGACCGGACTGTTCGACATCGCCAACCGGTATCTCGCCATCGTCAACGCGCGGCTGAATCTCCCGGCCGCATGGCTCAACGACCTTCGGGAACAGCCGACGCCCGATCCGCGTCCGCAGAACTCGCTGCTCTGGCTGCGCGATCAGGCGGATCCCCGGCATTCGTTCTGGGTCGAGCGACACGCCGGTCTCGACGCGCCGCCTCGCCCCAGGACCGGCACGGTGCTCGATCGGACCGCCGTCCTGGTCGCCGGTCTGTGCCGAATGGGATCTGGCTCGCCGCTCTACGGCGGTCAGGGACTCAAGGTTCTCGCCCAGACGGGTCCCCACCGAGACGGCCTCGCGCCGGTGCGCATCGCCGGAGTCTGCTCGACCTTACCGTTGCCGGTGATGGCCCAGATGGAGGTGGAGACGTTCCGGGTTCTGGCCGAGCGCATCGCGGCCGTCTTCGCTCTGCCCGACGAAGTGGCGATCGTCGATGTGGGAGTCTCGCTTCCGAGCGGGCACGCCCATGAGGAGCAATCTCCGATCATTTTCGCGAAGACCGCTCCTCCGTCCGAGTACTCACGGGCTAAGTACTCCACGGCGAGGAACTCACTGGACGACTATTCAGACGACTACTCCTACGAAGGCACCTCCTACTTGCTGGTCATCCGCGTGAACCCCGAGGTGCGGGGAGGACTCGAGCTGCTGACCCGGCGTCCCTTGATCGCGTTCGCGGATGCGAATGTATTCGTCCAGGACCCGGTCTCCGGCAACGGGGCCGAGAATTTCACGCAGTTCCGGCCGAGCCGCTCCTGGTTGGTGCTCGACGCCGGGCGCGTGAACGTCGCATTCGGCAACCTTCCGCCCGGGGCCGGCGGCATGGTGCAGCTCGTAGATCCCGACCCCAACGATCCGCCCGACCCGGATTTCAGAGTGCTGAACTCGCGTCTCGTCGATCCCCCGCTGGCCGACAATGTCCCCAAGCAGGTGCCGTCATCGGTCAACGCTCACGTCCGTACCAACACGTTCGCCGCCGTCAACGCCTTCTACCACACGAGTGATCTCTTCAAGCGAATGAGGCAGTACGGCTTGCCGCCGGACGCCTATTTTCGGTTCGTCACAAGGCCGGTCGACGTCCGGTACCGCGCCGGGATCATTCCCGGCTTCGGCGATGGCCGGACGATGAATGCTCAGGTGCGCTGGACGCTGCGGCCCGATACGGCCGGCGCGTGGACCAAGGGAGCGATCGAGATGCGCTATGCGCTCGGCGACCTGGAGAGCTCCGTTGGACGCCTGCCGGCCAACTTGCCGTCGGCCGTCGAGCGCTCGCCGCTGGGTCTGGCGAGTGACCCGCGTTGGTGCTGGCACGAAGCCTGCCACGTGCTGCTCACGGCGGCGGTGGGCGACCTTGAGTTCCGTTTCGCTCACAGCGCGGGCGACGCGATGGCGGCGATCCTCTCGGATCCCGAATCCAAGCTCGCGAGCGACAGCGCCGGAGCAGCCACCAACGACCGACCGTGGCGCGGCGTCACGTTTCCGTGGGTGTTCATCCCGCGCCGGCACGACCGCGACGTGCGAGACGGCTGGAGCTGGACCGGCCCGCTCAATCGTCGCGAGATGTATTTCTCTCCCCCCGGGTTGTTCGACAAGCGGGGTTACTGGACCGAGCAGATCCTCTCGTCGTCGCTGTTTCGCCTCTACCGCGCGATCGGCGGGGACTCGGAGGGCACTTCCGGCGGCAAGCAGGTTCCCGCCAAAGCCGAGCGCCAGAACGCGGCCGACTACGCCGTGTACCTGATCATGCGCGCGATCGAGTCTCTGGGCGCGGCAGCGGCGACCGCGTCGACCGAGCCGCACCATTTCGTAGACGCGATGAGGAAAGCCGACACGGCCACGGCGTCGGCCGCCGGGCCGGGCGGGTACATCGGTGGCACCGTCCATAAGGTCATCCAGTGGGCGTTCGAGCGGCAAGGTTTGTACGCCGCACCGGGTCCGGCTTCGCTCGTGGCGGGGCCCGAGGAGCTCGCCACCGTCGATCTCCACATCCAAGATTTGCGTCCCCAGCCGGACGGGCCCTATTCCCCGGTCGATCTGCTCGGAAAGGCCTGGCACGCGCATCCCGATTCCATCAAGGTCAAGGCCTCCATCTTCCCGTGGGTCAGGAGGAGAAAGATCCGTGTGAAGGTGCAGAACCGCGGCGCAACCGCCGCGTCCGACACACGTGTCGACGTGTGGGTTGCGCCCGTCAGCGGTGGTCTCATCCCCTCGTATCCCGATGCGCAGTGGCAGCCGCTCGGCAGCGACACCGACACCGTGCCGGCGGCCAGCGAGGGAACTCCCGGAGAGGAGACGTTCGGCCCGTTCTCCTGGACGCCGCCGGCGGGCCCTGCGCGCGAATACGCGATCCTGGCCGCGGCCAGCTGCGACGCGGACCGCTCGAACATCGACCCGGCGACGGGTTATCCCTGCTTGACCGTCACGGGAGGCCCCATCCAGGTCCTCGTCGGGTGCGACAACAACCTGGGCCTGACCACGCTTGTGCTCTAGCGGCGCGCCTCGCTCCCGGCCGCAGCCTCACCACTCGGTCTTGGCGGCCGCGAGGATCGCGTCGAATGTCACGCTGACGATCTTGCCGGACCCCGTCGTCGTCAGCGCGGTCTTAATCGCCTGCGCGAGCTTCTGGCCGGCGACGCTGTCCGATTTATAGTGCAGCCCGGCCCGCTCGCGGTTCGTCGCGACACGGTCCGCGAGCCATACCAGCTCCTGCCCCACGTTGGTGTTGATGTTGGTGATCTCGGTCAGCAGATAGGTGGTCAGGTGTCCGGTCAGCGAATGCCCGCTCGGAAACGCCGGATGGCGCGGCGGCCCGAACGGCAGCAGAAGGCCCGGGCATACGGTGGAGGGGCGCACCCGCTTGTACTTCCTCTTGAAGTAGAGCGCCGCGGTCTCTCCGACGCGCTGGGCAAAGTTGATCAGCGCGTTCGTCGCCGGCTTCTCGCCCGCGCCCAGATTCAAGAGCTCATACCAGTACAGCGGGGCGTTGTCGGCCTGCGCGATGATCTCGGGCATGTAGCGGTCGCGATCGTCCGCCATCAAGGCCAGCAGACGGTCGATCTCATCCATGATGAATGTTTCGCTGGTCGAACTCGGCATCCAGCCCAGGTCGGTCGCTGGGTGCAACGCCAGGTCGGCCGTCGACCATTTGGCGAATTCCATCGCGAACTCGGTCGCCGCCAGCCCGGCGATCAGCGCCGGGTCCCAGAGCGCGTCCGGGTACACGAGGGATGAGCCGGGGTTGCGTCGCTGCGGCAGATCCGGGTTGCCGTTGATGTCCGGCGTGTAGTCGAGTGTCCACGGCTTTAGCCCCAATTCCGCGGGCATGTTCCTGAACGACCCACCGCCGCCCCCGGGCCCGCCGCCATAGCCATATCCGTAGCCGTAGCCATAGCCGTACCCGTAGCCGTATCCATACCCGTAGCCCATGTGCGCCCCCTTGCACGTGTGGTGTGAGACACCCGGTCAGCTCAGAGTCCCGAGGACAGCAACTGGCAGCTATTCGGGCAAACCAGCCGCGCGAAGGCCCGAGATCAATCGCTCGAGGTCTCCGGGGCGGCGCAGCGGGTACTTCGACTGGAACACCGATATGCGAAAACTCGGCTCGCGCGCCAGAAGATTCGCCGCTGCCACCTTCGCTTCGTCGATGCGGCCCAACTGGGCGAGGCACGCCGCCAGATTCCGGTGTGCCGCGAGGTGGTCGGGATGGTCCCGGAGCGCTTTCAGCAGCCAGACCAGGGCCTCGTCGTACCGCCCTGCGACGAACTCCGCGAAGCCCGCCACGCCCCAAAAGAAGAACTTGAGCGGGTCGAACGGACTCAGCCGCCATGCGTTGCGGAGTCGATCGAGCGCCTCGTCCGGCCGTCCGAGGTAGCAGCACGTGATGGCGCTGATCAGCCACGCGAACACCGAGTTCTTGTTTAGCTGCAGCGCACGCTCGGCCATCTCCAGGGCGCTCTCCGGCCGATTACCGAGGAACGCCTCGGTGTGAGCGGCCACCGCGAGCACGAACGCGTCGGTGGGATCGATCTGGAGGCCCCGCTGCGCCGCCAGCAAGGCGTTCGCCAGATCGCGGTCGGTCGCCTTCGACCTCCACTCGCCGATGAGCAAGATGTACCACCACGCCTTGTGCGCCCACGCTTGGGCGTAACTCGGATCCAGCTCGATCGCTCGATCGAGGAAGGCGCCGGCCGTCATGAACTCGCGCTCGTCGTAGGTGTAGAGCAAGGGGAAGGCGCGGAGGACGCAATCATAGGCATCGAGGCTGTCGGTCGGCTTGGTGCGCACGCGCTCGGCCTCGGCTTCGTACACCCGCGGCTCGATAGTCGCGACGACGTTCGCGGCAATGCGGTCCTGGAATTCGAACAGTTCGTCGACCGCCCCGTCGTATCTCTCCGCCCAGATCGTTCGGTTCTGGCCGGCGTCGATCAAGTCTACGGCGATCCGCAGCTTCTCCACCTGGCGGCGGACGCTGCCGTCCAGAACGTATCGCACGCCGAGCTCCGACGCGATTTGCCGGGTGTCGGCGTGCCGGTCGCGGTACGGCAGGGTGGAGTGTCGCGCAATGACCAGCAGGGATCGATTGTGCGCCAGGGCCCCGATGATGTCCTCGGTGATGCCTTCGCCGAAGTACTCTTCGGTGGGATCGCCGCCGAGGTTCTTGAACGGCATGACGGCGATGGAGGGCCGGTTGTTCCAGCTCAAGTGCGGCTGGACGAGACGACGCGACGCGCCGGCGCCGCTCTCCTGCTCGAGCCGATAGATTCGCACGGGTCGGCTGATGTTCTTGAGCCGGCGCTCGCCGAGGTCGGTCAGCTCGACCCCGAGCTTGTTCCACACGTAGTCGCGGACCGCGGCGGTCATCACGATTTCACCCGGGCTCGCCAGCTGCTGGATCCGGGCCGCGATGTTGACGCCGTCGCCGTGGCGCTTGTCACCGTCGATGATGACGTCCTCCACGTTGATGCCGATGCGCATCAGGAGAGGCCGGTCGTCCTCGTCGATGGACTGCGCGATGGCTCGCTGCACGTCGTGCGCCCACCGCACCGCGGCCACCGCGCTGTCGAACTCGATGAAGAGGCCGTCGCCCATCACCTGGAGGAGGTGTCCGCCGTGCTCGGCGATTTTCGGCTCGAGAAGGTCCTCGCGCAGCGCCTTCCACTTCAGGATGGTGCGGGTGTCATCCGACTCCATGAGCTTGCTGAAGTCGGCCACGTCCGCAAAGGCGACGGCGGCGAGACGCCTCTGGATGCTTCCGCCGGGGGTCAGGGGCGTATCCACCAAAACCAATGTCTCCCGCGGAGAATCAGGATGCCTAGGCCGACTGATCATACATCAAAGGTCGCTCGAGAAAGGTCGTTCGAGAGCGACCCGCGCCCTTCGGGCGAACGCGCCGCTCCGAAAGGAAGAGAGAGGAGGAAAGAAGGGGCGCCGCTATTTGCGGCGGCCCGTCATCCGGCGGCCGATCAGGCCGATCAGGACGCCGCTCGCGACCAGCACGATCGGCGCGCTGAGCAGAGCGAGCGCGAACCGTGTCACGTCTTCCATACGCGGCCACGCGACGCCGCGTTGATGAGCCGACCATGAGAAGAAGATGAAAATATGAGGGCCGGGTGCCCCAGCGAGCCGCGCTTGACACCGGCACGCCCGGTTGTGAAGAATGCGGCACCGGCTCGACAACTCGCCGAGCTCATTCCCGAAGGCTGTGTGCGCGGTAGGCCGTCGCTGGGCTGCGGCCCCGCCGGCCGAGGGGCGCTTGTAAATCGAGGAGAGAAAGATGCGCACATGGAGCCTGTTGGCCCTGGCGCTGAGCGGTCTTCTGGTCGCGGGTGAGCCGTCCTCGGCGCGGGCCGCCGACAAGGACACCCTCGTGATCGCCCTGGATACCCTCGGCGCCCAGGTCATGGACCCGATCATGGACACGCGCGCGCCGCATGCGCACTATCAGGCGCCGATCTGGGACTCGCTGGTCGGCTTCGACCTCGAGAACGGCGGGATCGGCCCCGGCGTCGCCGAGCGGTGGCAGCTCGCCGCCGACGGCCAGAGCTGGACCTTCTACCTCCGTAAGGGCCAGCGCTTCCACAACGGCGATCCGCTCACCGCGCAGGACGTGAAGTTCAGCCTCGAGCGGGTCATGTCGCCCGAGTCGATCTCGTCGGGGGCCGCCGCGCTGCGCCGGGCGGTCGACCGGATCGAGGTCGTGGACGACCTGACCGTCCGCGTCCACACGAAGGGTGTCATCCCGCAGTTCGTGGCCAGCCTGTCCCGGGCCGTCTTCATGGAAGGCTCGGTCATGCCGAAGAAGTACATCGAGACCGTCGGCGCCAAGGGGTTCCGCGAAAGGCCGATCGGCAGCGGCCCCTGGAAGTTCGTGCGCAGCGTGCCCGGCGACCGCATCGAGTACGAGGCCGTCACCTATCCGCACTGGCGCGGCACGCCGCAGTTCAAGCGGCTCACCCTCTTGCTGGTGCCCGAGCAGAGCACGCGTCTGGCGATGGTCCGCACCGGCGAGGCGGCGATCGCCAGCATCGGGCCCGAGGCGGTCAAGGAGGCGCGCGCCGGCGGGATGAAGATCGTCAGCGTGCCGGGCACGATGCAGGCGGTCTATCAGTTCTGGGGCCTCTACCGGCCCGAGGCGAAAGGCTCGCCGCTCAACGACATCCGCGTCCGCGAGGCGCTCTCGCTCGCGATCGACCGTCAGCAGATTATCGACCACGTCATGGGCAAGGAAGCGCGGTGGCCGATGCCGTTCGCGGCGTTCAGGTACTCGAGCGACATGACCGTCCCGCGCTGGGACGACTGGTCCCGCACGGCGCTGCGTTACGATCCGGCCCGCGCCAAGCAGCTCCTCGCCGAGGCCGGACACGCCAACGGCTTCCGGCTGACGTTCTGGAACACCGCGCTGCCGGGCACGCCGTTCATGGTCCCGATCGGCGAGGCCGTCGCCGGCTTCTGGGAGAAGATCGGCGTGAAGGTCGAGATGAAGACCGTCGAGTGGGGCGCGTTCGATCCGATGGGGCGCGGCGAACAGAAGGGGCTCGTGGGCACGGCCTCGATGTTCCGCACCGCCGGCCGGCCGGAGCCGACCCCGCGCTACGCCACCTCGTTCGTGTCCAAGAGCGTCCAGCACCTCTTCGGTGACCCGCAGAACTGTCCCGCGCTCTGCGCCGACGCGGACAAAGCATACGAAGCGATCGTCGCGGAGAAGGACGACGCCAAGCGCACGGCGGCGACCAACCGCATGATCGAGCTGGTGGCCAAGACCTGGATCGCCGTGCCGATCGTCGAGGGCATGGGCACGTGGGCGGTGAATCCCAAGAACGTCGGCTACTTCAAGCCGATCCCCGGGCGCCACGAGTTCGGCGACGTGACCGAGCGCATGCCGCGCCCGGAACAGAAGCCCTGGCCCTGAGGCGGGCGGATCGTGCAGCGATTCGTCCTCCGGCGCCTCGCTCAGAGCGTGCTGCTCCTGTTCGTCCTGGCGCTGATCGTCTTCGCGCTGGCTCGCGTGAGCGGTAATCCCGCCGACCTCCTCCTGCGCGAAGACGCTACCCAGGAGGACCGCGCGCATCTTTTGCGGGCGCTCGGGCTCGATCGGCCCATTCACGAGCAGCTCTATCTCTTTCTCGCCGGCGCGCTGCGCGGCGACCTCGGCGAGTCGATCCGCTACCGGAAGCCGGCGACCGAGGTCTTCTTCGAGCGGCTTCCCAACACGCTCCGACTCCTGCCGCTGGCGATGGTCGGCGCGCTCGCGCTCGCGATCCCGCTCGGCGTGCTGGCCGCGGTCTATCGCGGCACGCTCGTCGATCGCGTCTCGGGCGCCGTCGCGGTGCTCGGCATCGCGACGCCGTCGTTCTGGCTCGGCATCGTGCTCATCTACGTCTTCAGCATCCGGCTCGGCCTGCTTCCCTCGTCGCGCATGGGCGGCCCGAGCCACTACGTCTTGCCAACGATCACGCTCGGCCTGTTCCTGGTGGCGGGCATGATGCGGCTGGTCCGCTCGAGCCTGCTCGAGGTGATGGGCAGCGAGTTCGTCAAGCTCGCGCGGCTCAAGGGTCTCTCGCAGACCGTGGTCATCTGGAAGCACTGCCTCCGGAACGCGCTGATCCCCGTGACAACCCTGTTCGGCGTCTACTTCGCGCTCCTGATCACGGGCGCGATCGTGACGGAGACCGTGTTCGCGTGGCCCGGTGTGGGCCGGCTGACCTACGAGGCGGTCATCTTCAGGGACTACCCACTGCTGCAGGCCGTGATCTTGCTGAAGGCTATCATCGTGCTCGGCGTGAATCTCGGCGTGGACATCCTCTACGCCTACCTCGACCCGCGGGTCCGGTACGCGTAGATGGCGCGGGTGGAGGAGCGGATCGACGAATCCGCGCTCGGGCGGCCGCGGGGCGACCTCGCGCGGCTGCCGTGGGTCTCGTTCGCCATCATCGCCGTCCTGGTGCTGGTCGCCGTGCTGGCCCCGCTCATCGCCCCGCACTCGCCCACGGAGCAGTCGCTGCCCGACAAGCTCTTGCCGCCGGCGTGGGAAGCGGGCGGGAGCGCCAGGCACCTGCTCGGGACCGACGTCCTCGGCCGCGACGTGCTGAGCCGGCTCATCTACGGCGCGCGCGTGAGCCTGATCGTGGCCGCCGTGGCACTCCTGGCCGGCGGCGGGATCGGGCTGATCGTCGGCATCGTCTCCGGCTACCTCGGAGGCCGCACCGACAGCTTCCTGATGCGCTCGGTCGACGCGACCCTGACGTTCCCAACCATCCTCATCGCGCTGCTCCTGGCCGTGAGCCTGGGCCCCGGCCTCCGGACGATCGCCATCGCGATCACCGTGCTCATCTGGGCGCGCTTCGCCCGCGTGGTGCGCGGCGAGGTGCTGGCCGTCAAGACCCGCGATTTCGTCGCGCTGGCCCGCGTCCACGGCTGCTCGCACCTGAGGATCATGGCCGTCCACATCGTGCCGAACGTCCTGAACACGTTCATGGTGCTGCTGACGCTCCACATCGGCTTCGTGATCATCGTGGAAGCCTCGCTCTCCTTCCTCGGCGCAGGGATCCCGCCACCGACGCCCTCGTGGGGCCAGATGGTGTCCGACGGCCGTAGCCACATCGCGAGCGCCTGGTGGCTCTCGGTCGTGCCCGGCGCCGCCATCATGCTGGTCGTGCTCGCCTTCAACCTGTTCGGCGACTGGCTACGCGACTGGCTGGATCCGCGGCTCAGGCAAGTCTGAGGAGCGTCTGGTTGGATAGCGCCGCAGGAGTCGTGCTGGAGGTACGGGATCTCCGGGCCTACCTCTACACGCGCTGGGGCGTCGTGCGCGCCGTGGACGGTGTGAGCTTCGTCCTGCGCGAGGGCGAGACCCTGGGCCTGGTCGGCGAATCGGGCTGCGGCAAGACGATGACCGGGCTCTCGCTCGTGCGTCTCTTGCCTGAGCCCGCCGGGCGTATCGTCGACGGCCAGGTGCTCCTCGAGGGCGAGGATCTGCTCGCGAAGAGCGAGTCGGAGATGCGCGCCGTCCGCGGGCGCCGCGTCTCGATGATCCTTCAGGATCCGCAGACGTCCTTGAATCCAGTGTTCACTATCGGCGATCAGATCCTCGAGGCGCTTGGCCAGCATCACGTCGACGGCGAGCGCTCCCTCGCCGCCCGGGCCCAGGAGGCATTGCGTCGGGTGAAGGTCGGGGCGCCGGAGCAGCGGATGCGCGCCTATCCGCACCAGATGAGCGGGGGCATGAAGCAGCGGGTGGTCGGCGCCATCGCCGTCGCCGGCGAGCCCCGCGTGCTCATCGCCGACGAGCCCACGACGGCCCTCGACGTGACGATCCAGCTCCAGTACCTGGCGCTCCTCAAGGAGATCCAGGCGCGCACCCGGCTCGCGATGCTGTTCATCACCCACGACTTCGGGATCGTCGCGCGCATGTGCGACCGGGTCGCGGTGATGTACGCCGGGCGGATCGTGGAGACGGGGCCGACGCGCGCGCTCTTCCGCGCGCCGCGCCACCCGTACACAGAGGCGCTGATGGCCTCGGTGCCGCGCCTGGAGGGCCACGTGGCGCGGCTGCCGTCGATCGAGGGCCAGCCGCCGCCGCTTCACGACCTGCCGCCCGGCTGTCGCTTCGCCGATCGCTGCGCCTACGTGGCCGACCGCTGTCGGCGGGAGTACCCGCCGACCATGCCGGTGGGGCTCGCGCACGAGGCCGCGTGCTGGAGGAACGAGCCATCGGCGCCGAGCCGCTGATCCGCGTCGAGAACCTCGCCAAGCACTTCCCGGTGACCCGCGGGGTGCTGATCGGGCGGACCACGGGCCACGTGAAAGCTGTCGACGGCGTCAGCTTCACGATCGGGCGCCAGGAGACGCTCGGTCTGGTCGGCGAGTCCGGCTGCGGAAAGACCACGACGTCGCGCCTGCTGCTGCGGCTCGAGCAGCCGACCGCCGGGCGAGTGCTGCTGGACGGTCGGGACATCCACGCGCTGCGAGGCGCGGACCTGGTCCGCTATCACACGCGAGTCCAGGCCGTCTTCCAGGATCCGTGGTCGTCGCTGAACCCGCGGCTGCGCGTGCGGGAGACGATCGCCGAGGCCCTCGTGGTGAACCGGCGGGTCACGCGCGCCGGCAAGCTCGAGCGCGTCGAGGAGGTCTTGCACCAGGTGGGCCTGCCGCTGAGCGCGGCGGCGCGCTACCCGCACGAGTTCAGCGGCGGTCAGCGACAACGGATCGCGCTGGCGAGCGCCCTGGCGGCGAAGCCGGAGCTGATCGTGCTCGACGAGCCGGTGTCGGCCCTCGACGTGTCGATCCGCGCCCAGATCATGAATCTGCTCAAGGATCTCCAGGCGAGGCAGCAACTGAGCTTCCTGCTCGTCGCGCACAATCTGGCGACCGTGCGTTATATCGCGCAGCGCACCGCGGTCATGTACCTCGGGCGCATCGTGGAGCACGCCGATACGGAGACGCTCTACCGCAGCCCGCTCCATCCATACACGAAGGCGCTGTTCGCGGCCGCGCTACCGGCCGATCCGGACGCGCCGCGCGACGACATGATCCTGAGCGGCGAGGTGCCGTCGCCGATCGATCCGCCGTCGGGATGTCACTTCCATCCGCGCTGCCCGTTCGCCATGGAGCAGTGCGCGCGGGTAGCGCCCGAGCTCAAGGCCGTCGCGTCGGGCCACGTCGTCTCCTGTCACTTGTACTGATCTCAGCGGAGGCCATCGATGACTCGTCGTGTGCTCCATCCATCCGACTTCTCCCGGGCGTCGCGCGCCGCATTTCTGAAGGCGATCGAGGTGGCGAAGTCGAATCGCGCCCAGCTCCTGGTCGTCCACGTCCTCACGCCGATCGTGCCGCTGCCGGGGGACGCCTACATCTCGCCGAAGATGTACGACGAGCTCGCGGCGTCGGCACGCGCGTTCGCCCAGAAGCAGCTCGACCGCCTGCTGGCGCAGACGAAGAAGGCGCGCGTCCGCGCCAGGGGTTTTCTGCTCGAGTGGGCGCCGCACGCGGCAATCGTCCGCTTCGCGCGGGCCAGACGCGTCGATCTGATCGTGATGGGCACCCACGGACGCGCGGGGCTCGCCAAGCTCTTCGTCGGCAGCGTCGCGGATCGAGTCGTCGCCGCGTCGCCGTGTCCGGTGATGACCGTCCGTAGGAAGTGAGAGGGGACGGCGCCGGCCGGCGCCGACGCGTTTACGTGAGGAGCACCCAGACGCCGATCCCGACGAAGCCGAGCCCGGCCACCGTCCTGAGCAGCTTCGGCGAGATCCAGCCGCCGGCGTGGGCGCCGACCGCGACCGCCAACGCGCTCGAAAGCACCAGGGCCGCCGCGGCCGCCAGGAACACGCCGAGCTTGCCGGCGGCCGGATCGGTGGCGTAGAGCAAGGTGGCGATCTGGGTCTTGTCACCAAGCTCCGCGACGAGCACACTCGCGAAGACAGCCAGGTACATTTTCATGCGACCACTGTAGCAAGACGGAGCGCGCCGGCCTCTACCGGCGCGACCGGGCTGGGGAGGGGCGATGCCATACACGCCGCACGTGGAGCAGCACTTCACCGCCGGTCTCGTGGTGCGGGACGCCGTCATCGGCCTGTCCGACGGCCTCACCGTGCCGTTCGCGCTGGCCGCCGGGCTCACCGGCGCCGTCGATTCGACCGCGGTGGTCGTGACCGCCGGGCTCGCCGAGATCGTCGCCGGCTCGATCGCGATGGGGCTGGGCGGCTACCTGGCGGGCAAGAGCGACGTCGAGCACTACGCGAGCGAGCGGCAGCGCGAGGAGCTCGAGATCAAGCAGAAGCCGGAGATCGAAGCCTTGGAAGTCGAGGAGCTGCTGCAGCGCTACGGCGTCACGGCCGAGCAGAGCGCGCCCGTCGTCGAGGCCCTGCGCCGACGGCCGGAGGCGTGGCGCGACTTCATGATGCGCTTCGAGCTCGGGCTCGAACAGCCCGACCCGCGGCGCGCGGTGACGAGCGGCGCGGTCATCGCGGCCGCCTACATCGCGGGCGGCCTCATTCCCCTCTGCCCTTACATGCTGCTGCCGAGCGCGCACAGCGCGCTTCCGTGGTCGATCGCGGTGACCGGCACGGCGCTGGCGGTCTTCGGGTGGATCCGCGGTCGCCTCACGGGAGTCTGGCCGGTGCGTACCGCGTTGCAGACGATCCTGATCGGTGGCCTCGCGGCTGCCGCCGCGTTCGTGATCGCTCGCGCGATCTCGTAGTCGGCCGCTGGCCTAGACCGCGAGATCCGACGACTTGATGCGCTTGACGCCGGCGCCCAGCATGTCCTTCCACGCCTTGGCCAGCGAGCCGTCGGCGTCGATGCCGCGGCACGCGTCCTCGATCACGAGCGCGCCGAAGCCGGCCTTGCGCGCATCCATCGCGGACCACGCGACGCAGAAGTCGGTCGCGAGCCCGACGAGGAACACCTGATTGAGCCCGCGGTCCTTCAGGTAGCCCGTGAGCCCCGTCGGCGTCTTGCCGTCGGCCTCGTAGAACGCCGAATACGAATCCATCTGCTTACGGTAGCCCTTGCGGATGATCAGCTCGGCGTGCGGGATCCGGAGATCCTTGTGGAGGTCGGCGCCGGGCGTGCCCTGCACGCAGTGATCGGGCCAGAGCACCTGCGTGCCGTAGGGCAGCTGGGTCGTCTCGAACGGCTTCTTGCCCGGATGGGACGACGCGAACGACACGTGGCCGGGCGTGTGCCAGTCCTGCGTGAGCACGACGTGCTCGAACCCAGTCGCGAGGCGGTTGATGAGCGAGATGATCTGGTCGCCTTCCTTCACGGCCAGCGAGCCGCCGGGCGTGAAGCAATTCTGCACGTCGATCACGAGAAGGACGTCTTGCGCTGTCGGCTTCATCTTCGGGCCCCCGGTTTGCGCGGCGGCGACTCGTGCGGCGCCGGTGAACCCGGCGACCACGAGGCTCGCGGCCGTGCCTTTGAGAAATCCGCGGCGATCGCTCGTCAACATTGTCGTCCCTCCGTCTAGCATTGGGTCCCCCGCCGAGGGGATTCTGCGACGATCGGCGCCGGACGTCCAGCCGGGTTCTCGCCGTCACTGGTGACCGTGCGAGCCGGGCAGCAGGCGCTCCACGAGCGCTCGCATCTCGTCGCTGTTCCACTCGCGCGCGCCCACGGCCATCCCCGTCACCTCGCCGCCCGGGCGGACGAGGAACGTGGCCGGGAGCGCCGTCACCCGCCAGCCGTCGGACGTCTTGGAATCCGGGTCCAGGAGAATCGGGAACGTGAGCTTCAGGTTGCGCACGTAGGGCTCGAGCAGCCCTCGGGGCGACCCGCGATCCACCGAGACCGCGAGCACGACCAGCCCACGCTCCTGGTAGCGGTGCCACAGCGCTTCCAGCGACGGCATTTCGAGCGCGCACGGATGGCACCAGGTGGCCCAAAAGTTGAGCACGACGAGCTTGTCGCGGTGGGCCGCCAGCGACGCGCGCCCGCCGTCCAGGGTGGTGAGCGTGAGCGCGGGCGCCTGCTGGCCTTCCTTGAGCTCGACGATGCCGGCCTTCTCGAACGGGTCCAGGATGGGCGCGGCGCCGTGGTGGCCGCCGTCCTCGCCCGCGCGCCGGATCGGCAGGAAGACGAAGACCGCTCCCAGCAGGACGATCGCGAGCGCGGCCCGGAGCAGCGCCTCGCACCGGCTCGCCCCGAGGATCGCGTTAGACGCCCAGCTTCTCACGCGTCACCGGGCTCTCGCGGAGCTCTCGCGACGAGGCTTCGAAGACGATCGAGCCTTTCTCCATGATGTAGCCGCGGTCGCACACGGCGAGCGCGACCCGCGCGTTCTGCTCGACCAGCAGCACGGTCACTCCCAGGCGCTTCAGCTCCGTGATCATGTCACGGATGTGCCGGATGAACGCGGGCGCCAGCCCTTGCGTGGGCTCGTCCATGAGAATCAGCCGCGCGCCTGCCATCATCACGCGCGCGATCGCGAGCATCTGTTGCTCACCGCCGGAGAGGGTCTTGCCGGGCTGCTCGATGCGCTCGCGGAGCCTCGGAAAGTGGTGGAACACCTCCTCGAGCCGCTTGCGGCGGAGCGCGGCCGAGCGCTCGGGGGCGGCCGAGAGACCGAGCTCGAGATTCTCCCGGACGCTGAGCCCCGGGAAGATGCGCCGGTTCTCGGGGACGAGGCCGACGCCGAGGCGGGCAATCTCGTGGGGCGCGCGTCGCGTAAGGTCGACGCCGTCGAGCTCGATCGTCCCGCGCCCGGGCTTCAGGAACCCCATGGCCGCCTTCATCAAGGTCGTCTTGCCCATACCGTTGCGGCCGAGCAGCGCCACCGCCTCGCCGGCGCGCACCTCGAGCGAGACGCCGAAGAGGATCGGCGTCGCGCCGTACCCGGCGTGCACGTCCGTGATCTTGAGCAGGCTACGCCTCCGGCGGGCCCAGGTACGCCTCGATCACCTGGGGGTCGTTGCGGATCTGCTCCGGCGCGCCCTCGGCGATCTTCTCGCCGAAGTGGAGCACCGCGATGCGGTCCGAGATGCCCATGACGACCGACATGTCGTGCTCGATCAGCAGCACCGTGAGGCCGCGCGCCGCCGCGATGCGGCGGATCAGCGCCGTCGCCTCCTTCGTCTCGCCCGGCGTCATGCCCGCCGTGGGCTCGTCCAGGAGCAAGAGCGTCGGCTCCGTGGCGAGCGCCAGGCAGATCTCGAGGTAGCGCTGCTCGCCGTGCGAGAGGCTCTCCGCCAGCTCGTCGCGCTTGGCGGCCAGACCGAACGCGCGCAGGAGCTCGGCGGTGCCGGGCTCGACGTCGGGCAGGCGCCACAGGGATGCCAGGCGCCCCGACTCGCGCGCCCGCGACTGGGCGGCGACGCGCACGTTCTCGAAGACGGAGATCTCCGGGAAGATGTTCGTGATCTGGAAGGTCTTGGCGATGCCGAGGCGGTTGATCGCCTCCGGCGCGAGCCCGGCGATCTCCCGGCCCCGGAACCGCACGCGCCCCACGGTCGGCACGTGCAGGCCCGAGATCACGTTGAACAGCGTCGACTTGCCCGCGCCGTTCGGCCCGATCACCGAGAAGACCTGGCCCTGCCGGACGGCGAAGCTCACCTTCGAGAGCGCCGCCAGGGCGCCGAAGCTTTTGGAGACCGCATCGACCTCGAGGACTATGCCGTCGTGCGCCATCGCCGGCCGCCGAGGAGGTCGCGAACCCCGAGCAAGCCCCTGGGCATGAACAGGACGATGAAGATCAGGACCAGGCCGATCACGATGAAGTACCAGTCCACGTAGGACGAGACCTTCTCCTGGAGCAGGACGAAGAACGCGCCGCCGACGACGGGGCCCGCGAGCGTCCCGAGCCCCCCGATCATGACCATGATGATGAACTCGCCCGACACGGTCCAGAGCATGAGGTCGGGCGTGGCGAAGGCCGAGCGCCCGGGGTAGAGCGCGCCGCCGAGGCCGGTGAGGAGCGCCGAGATCATGCACACGGCCAGCTTGTAGCGCTGGACGTCGTAGCCGAGAAAGCGCGTGCGGTCCTCGTTCTCGCGGATCGCGACGAGCACCCGGCCGAAGTGCGAGGTCACGAGCACCCGGCAGGCGAGATACGCGAGCCCCAGGTAGACCAGGACGAGATAGTAGTTGCGCAGCGGCGTGTCGATCGCGACGTCGCCGATCAGGCGCGGCGACGGCACGCCCTGAATCCCGTCCGAGCCGCCGAAGGTCTGCGTGTAGCGGAAGAACGTGTACACGACCTCGGCGAAGATCAGGGTGAGCAGCGCGAAGTAGATCCCGCGCCGCGCGGTGGCGAAGAAGCTCACCACGAGCGCGTAGAGGCCGACGACCAGGAGTGCCCCGAGCAGGCACGCCCAGAGCGAGACGATCCCGCGCTCCAGCAGGACCGCGCTCGCGTAGGCGCCGAGACCGAAGAACGCGGCGTGGCCGAACGAGACGAGCCCCGTGTAGCCCATGAGCAGATCGAGGCTCATCGCGATCGTCCCGAACAGGAGCGCGTCGAAGGCGAGCAGCAGGTAGAACTTCGACATGAACGGGAGCGCCGGCAAGAGCGCTAGTAGCAACCACACGATCACCGCCCGCGGTGAAAACGCTCTACTCAAGCACGCCCTCACGGCCGAAGAACCCGCGCGGCCGCACGATCAGGATCACGATCATGATGGCGAAGATCGCGATCGCGACCCGCTGGGGGTTCATCCAGAGCGTCAGCAAGCTCTGCGCCAGGCCGATGACGAAGGCGGCGATCACCGAGCCGCCCATCGAGCCCATGCCCCCGAGGATCACGACGATGAACGCGAGCAGGATCATCTCCACGCCCATCTGCGGGTAGACGGTGAAGATGGGCGCCAGCAGGAGGCCGGCCAGCGCGGCGAGCGCGGCCGAGCCCGCGAACGTGAGGGTGAAGACGCGCGGCACGTTGACGCCGAGCCCGTCGAGCATCTCGGCGTCCTGCACCGCGGCCCGCACCAGGATCCCCGCGCGCGTGCGCGTGAAGAAGAGCCAGATCGCCAGCAGGAGCAGCGAGGACGCGGCCAGGAGGAACAGCCGGTAGTTCGGATAGGTCATGCCGAGCAGCGGCGTCGAGCCGGTGAACGGCGGCACGATGCGCCGCATGTCGCCGCCCCAGATCTGGCGCGCGCCCTCGCGGAACACCAGGGCCAGGCCGAAGGTGAGGATGAGCCCGTAGAGCGGCTCACGGCGATAGAGCGGCCGGAGCGTCGTCAGCTCGGTCACGGCGCCGATCGCGCCGACGGCCAGCGGCGCCACCACGAGCGCCGCCCAGAACGAGTGGGTCGCGCCGACCACGGCGATCCCGGCGTAGGCGCCGAGCATGTAGAGCTCGCCGTGGGCGAAGTTCATGACGCCGAGCAGGCCGAAGATCACGGTCAGGCCCAGCGCCAGCAGCCCCAGCGCGGCCCCGAAGACGAGGCCGTGCAGGAGCTGCGGCAGCAGGACCGCGACGAGATAGTCCAACTACTTCTTTTTGATCTCCCAGGTGAACCCTTCCACCGGATCCTTGCCCACCATCGCCTCGCCGATCGAGTCGCTGCCGGCGATCTTCGCGATCGGCAGGTTCTTGCCGCCCTTCACCTGGTAGAGGTGCATGTCCATGATCACCTGGTGGTCTTCCTTGCGGATGCACTGGCGGCCGATGTGCGTGTTGTCGATGCACATGCCCTCGTGGGCCTCGGCCACCTTGTCGGAGTCGAACGACTTGGCCTTCTCGACCGCCGCCGCCCAGAACAGGACGGCGTCGTAGGAGCCGGCGGCGATGTTGGCGTCGGTCCCGAACTTCTTCTTGAACCGCGCGTTGTAGGCCTGCATGTTCGCGTCGGGGTTGTACGGCGAGAAGTGATTCAGCTGCACGAAGCCTTCCATCGGCTCGGCGATCGACGGCAAATCTTGTTGCAGGAGGAAGCAGTCGATGCCCGCCAGCTTGTACTTCTTCGTCATGCCGAAGGAGTGGAGCTGGGTCATCAGCCTGAGCGAGTCGGTCCCCGCGAACGCCAGGAACAACACGTCGGGGTTCGACTGGTTGATCGCGCCGAACCAAGGGCTGAAGTCCTTGGTGTCGAGCGGCGCGCCGGCGACGCCGACGACCTCGCCGCCGAGCTTCTCGAGCGCGGTCTTGAACTGGCGCCCGTCCGACTGGCCCATCGCGTAGTCGGTGTAGAAGATGTAGACCTTCTTGCCCATCTTGTCGACGATGTACTTGGCCAGGCCGGTGGCCTGCATGCGAGAGTCGGGCTGGTTCGAGAAGTAGTACTTGTGGAACTTCGTGGTGCGCATGAACTCGGCGCACGAGACCGAGTTCCAGTGGATCGTCTTGTGCTTCTTGGTGACGTCCATCACCGCCAGGGTCGCGCCGCTCGAGACGGCGCCGACCAGCAGCTTCACGTCGTCTTGCAGGATGAGCTTCTCGGCCTTGCGCACCGCCGGCGCGGGCTTGGTCTCGTCGTCCTCGGAGACGATCTCGATCTTGTGGCCGAGGACGCCGCCCTTGACGTTGAGCTCCTCGACCGCCATCTGCATGCCCCACGTCTGGTACTTGCCGTAGCCCTCGAAGACGCCCACCTTCGAGCCGAGGTCGCCGATCTTGACGACCTTCTGCTGCGAGACGGCCGGCGCCGCGATCCAGACCAGCGCGGCCAGGGCGACCAGCAGGGTGAATCCCCACGTCACGCGCTTCATGAATTCCTCCTTGGTGTCGTTGACGGCGGTGTCGTTGACGACGCGTCGATCAGGGTGGAGAGAGCCTGCGCGATTCGCCGGAGCGGAACCCGCATGCCCGCCGGGTCGGCCGGCGCGGCCCCGCCGGCCGCAGGCTTGACGAAGGCCTCCGCCTCGTCGAACGCGAGACGGACGGCGACCGAGGCCTTGTTGTCGCGGGTGGCGACGGCGAAGTCGACGAGGTTGTAGTAGCGCCAGATCGCCTCGAGGAACTTGCCTCCCGTGGCGACGCGCGTCTCCGGCGTGGCGTCGGGCCGGGCGAGCTGACGGTCGGCCTCGAGCGCCAGGTCGCGGGCAAGCGCGGCGAAGAAGATCATGAGGCTCCGCTCGACCTCGGGCCCGTCGCCGGCCGCGAGCGCGGCCCGCGTACCGTCCTCGAGGCCGGGCGGCAGGGTGGCGGCCTGCGCGCGCATCTCGGCGCGGAGCGGGCCCTCGTCGAACAGCCGCAGCGCGACGTCGTACTTCTTCGCCTGCACCGAGAACTTTACCTGCTTGAAGTTGGTGGTGACCGCGTTGTCTCTCGGGACGTACGCGCCGACGTGATGCGCCGAGGCCGGCGCGGCCGTCGCGGCGAGCACCGCGAGCGTCGCGAGGATCGTCGCCGCGAGGATCGCACGGCCGCTCACGCGCGTCGCCGCGCGAGCATCGACCACGCGACCGTGCCCGCGAGACACCAGAGCGCGACGATCGTGGCGGAGCCGAACGGCACCCAGATGAGCCACTCGGCGAGCGTCTTCGCTCGCTCCAGCCCGTGCGACGGGATCAGCGCGCTCCATACGAGGTAGCCGACAGGATAGCCCGCTCCGCCCGTCGTGAGAAGGGCGATGATCGCGCGGCGGGCCGCGGCGTGCCGGATCACGGTGGCCGCGACCATCGAGGTGGCGATGATCACCAGCCCCATGCCTTCCGCGTGCATGTGAAACAGCCGGAGCCCCGCGTCGAACTTCACGAGCGCCTCGTCGAGGATCCGCTCGTCGACGTCCCGCACCCCGACCAGGCCGTGGACGCCGGGGCGGGCGAGCATCCCCTCGCGGGCCCAGCGCGTCAGCTCGACCTTGTAGCGCGCCATCGAGCCGCCGCCGACCTCCGCGGCGACGATCGAGAGCACGGCGACCAGCAGGACCCAGCGCGGCGGCACTCGCCAGGTCGGGGCATCCGGTTCGGTCATGCGCGCCGGCGCGCCAGGGCGAGCCACAGGCCCGCCAGCCCGGCGATCGCCGAGACCCCGAGCGGAGACAGGATCCAGCGCTCGGCCAGCTCGATCCCCGCGTCGCGGCCGAGCTCGAGGGCCGCCGCGCCGTAGGCGAGATAGCCGAGCGGAAAGAGCCCGCCCAGGGTCAGCAGCAGGTAGAGCGCGCCTCGCGCGCGCTGCCCGGGCACGAGCGCCGCCACCAGCGCGCTCGCGAAGAAGAGGACCAGGCCCACGCCCTCGCCGTGGAGGTGGAAGAACGAGAGCCCGGCCTCGGCGGTGAAGATCGCACGCTCGCGGACCTCGTCGTCGTACTCGGCCGAGCCCGAGAAGCCGTGCGCGCCCGGGTTGGCGGCCACGCGCGCCGCGGCGTAGCGCTGGATCTCGGGCTTGAGCCGCGACATCGCGGCGCCGGCCGTCTCGCCGAGCGCCAGGATCACGAGGGCGACGAGCACGACGGCGAGGGGCGGGCGCCTCACGGTGGCGGACATTAGCATAATTCATGTCGCGCGCCTCGGCCGGCGGGGGCGGCGTTTGTCATTACCGGCGGCCTGTGGCAAGGTGGGCACGCCTATGCGCAGCGGTGACGCGTACGTCGCGAGCCTCCGGGACGGGCGGGCGGTGTACCTCGACGGCGAGCGCGTCGACGACGTCACCAAGCATCCGGCGTTCGTCGAGCCGATCCGGCGAATCGCCGAGACCTACGATCGCGCGAAGGCCGCCGAGAACGATCCGGCGCTGACGTTCGTCGATCCGGCGACGGGCGCGCGCCACAGCAACATGTGGCTCGTCCCACGGTCGGCCGACGACCTCGGCGCCCGTCGGCGGGTCCATCGCTTCTGGGCCGAGCCGTCGTTCGGCCTCATGGGGCGCACGCCCGACCACGTCGCCTGCGTGCTCACCGCGTTCGCGGGCTGGCGGCATCTCTTCGACGGCGCCGGCGCGCGCTACGGCGACAACGTGACGCGCTTCTACGCGCGCGCGCGCGACGCGGATCTCTACGTGACCTACGCGATCGTGCCGCCGCAGGTGGACCGCTCGCGGCCCGCCCACCGCCATCCGGAGCCGTTCCTGCATCCGGGCGTGGTGCGCGAGACCTCGGGCGGTATCGTCGTCCGCGGCGCCCAGGCGATCGCCACCTCGGCCACGATGGCCGACTGGCTCTTCGTCTCGTACATCACCCCGCTCGTGCCGGGCGACGAGGATTACGCGATCTCGCTCGTGATGCCGATGAACGCCGAGGGGCTGCGCCTCTACCCGCGGCGCCCGTTCGCCTCGCTGGCCACGAGCGTCTTCGACTATCCGCTGTCGTCCCGATTCGACGAGGTCGACACGACGGTGATCTTCAACGACGTCCTCGTGCCCTGGGAGCAGGTCTTCATCTACCGCAACGTCGACCTCGTCAACGCGCAATTCCACGACTCGCCCTCGCACACCACGGCGAACTTCCAGGCGCTGGTCCGGTTCGGCGTGAAGCTCGAGTTCATGGCCGGCCTCGCGGCGCGGCTGGCCGAGATCCAGAACGCCGACGGCGACCCGGCCGTCCAGGCCACGCTCGGCGGCGACATCGCGTCGCTGTGCGCGGCGTTCGACGCCATGGTGAAGGCCGCCGAGCGCGATCCCCTGATCACCCGCGGCTACGCGCGCCCGCACCCGCAGTACATCTACGCCGGCATGGGGCTTCAGCGACGGCTGATCGTGGACATGATGCGCACCTTGCGCGAGCTGGCGGGCGGCGCCTTCCAGACCGTGCCCTCGTCGGAGTCCGCGTTCACCAGCCCCGAGACCCGCGCCGACACCGCGCGCTACTACCAGGCGGCCGCGATCGGGGCCCGCGAGCGGATCAAGCTCGTGAAGCTCATCTGGGACTTCGTCGGCACCGAGTTCGGCGGCCGCCAGCTCCAGTACGAGATGTTCTACTCGGCCTCCCAGCCCGTCGTGAATCGGCGCATGTTCCGGTCGTACGACTGGACGTCCGCCAAGCGCATGGTCGATCGTTGCCTCGGCGAATACCGATAATCGCGTTGCGGCGGGACGGTCGGCGCGGCCGGTGGGTGCGGCCGGGGTCGAGACGACCACGCGGCGCGCGTGCGCTGTCACGCGGCGGCTGGGCTCCATCCGGGCGCGCGGTGGTCCGTCGCCGCGGCGCGGGAACGGGTCCCTTCGACCCCGACCGCACCCACCGGCCGCGCCGCCCGCCCTGTCACCCGTGCCGCGATCATCGCGAGGACTAGCTCGTGCCTACACTTGCGTTGGTGAACATCGGTGTGGTAGCGACCGGCATTCTGGGGGCGCCTAGGCTTGAGGCTGAGGCGATTCTCGTTCAGAACGGGCGAATCGCCGCGATCGGGGCTGTTTCGCGGATCGGCGCGGCGCGGGCAGATGTGGTCGTGGATTGCTTGGGGACGACGGTGATTCCGGGGTTGATCGACTCGCATTGCCACGTGGTGCTGGGCGACTACACGCCCCGGCAGAAGACCGTGGACTTTCTCGACTCGTACGTGCACGGCGGGATCACGTCGGTGGTGTCGGCGGGCGAGGGGGTGCACGCGCCCGGCCGGCCGCACGACGCGGCGGCGGCGAAGGCGCTGGCCATCGCGGCCGCGAAGTGCTTCGAGCACTTCCACCCGAACGGGATGAAGGTCAACGCGGGCTCGGTGGTGCTCGAGCCCGGGCTCACCGACGGGGACTTCGCCGAGATGGCCCGGCACGGCGTGCGTCACGCCAAGTACGGCTTCGGCGGCTACGCGCAGCCGTGGGACGGCGAGCCCGAGGTGCGGCTCGCGCAGAAGCACGGTCTCTGCGTCATGTCCCACAGCGGCGGCTCGTCCATCCCCGGCTCGAGCCCGATCAGCCACGAGGTTCTGCTGCGTCTCAGGCCGGACGTGTGCGGCCACGTGAACGGCGGCACGACGTCGCTCGACGAGGCGGGGATCGACCGGATCATCACCGAGTCGCAGATGGCGCTGCAGATCGTCCAGGCCGGCAATCTCCGCGCCTCGCTCCACATCGTGAAGCGTGCGCGCGAGGCCGACGCGCTCGCGCGCGTGTGCGTGGCCAGCGACACGCCGACCGGGACGGGCGTGATGCCTCTCGGCGTCGTGAAGAGCGTCTGCGAGATCGCCTCGCTCGGCGACCTGCCGCCGGAAGTCGTGATCGCGCTCGCCACCGGCAACAACGCGCAGGTTTTTCGCCTGGCGGCGGGCACGGGCACGATTGCCGTCGGCGCCCCCGCTGATCTGGTCGTCTGCGACGCGCCGTCGGCTTCGCTCGCCGACGACGCGCTGACCGCGATCGCCCGCGGCGACATCCCCGGCATCTCCTGTGTCGTCGTCGACGGCCAGGTGCGGGTGGCGCGCAGCCGCAACACGCCGATGGCCAAGCGCCTCGCGACCTTCCGGGGTGTCACGGTCGCGGGCGTCGGCCACTGAGGCGCCCGAACCACCCCGCCGCCCAACGACCCGCCCCCACCCATTCGGGCGATTCCCCGGCCGCTCGCCGCCGGGCATGCTGGCGGTGAACGATAGCCTGATCGATGGAGGATCGAATGAACGGATTGCAGAGCCTCTCGAACGATCTCGCCGCGGCCGTGGAGCGCGCCGGGCGCGCGGTCTTCGCGGTCAACGGGCGCGCCCGGCTCGGGTCGACCGGCGTGCACTGGCGACCCGGGCTGGTCGTCACCGCCGACCACACCGTGCACGTCGAGGAGGAGGTCACGATCACCGGGCCCGACGGTCGGGCGCTGACGGCGCGGGTGGCCGGCCGCGACCCGACGATCGACGTCGCCGTCCTGAAGGTGGACGCGCCGGGCGTCGCGGTGGCCGAGATCGCGGATTCGGACGCGGTACGCGTCGGCCACATCGTGCTGGCGCTGGGCGCGGGGCCGCGGGCGAGCTGGGGCGTGGTGAGCTCGGTCGGCGACAAGCAGATGCTCCATCTCGACCTGACGCTCTATCCGGGCTTCTCCGGCGGTCCGCTGGTCGACGCGCAGGGGCGAGTCGTCGGCATCAACACCTCGGGCGCGTCCCGGCACTGGCGGCTCGCCATCCCGGCGGCGGCCGTGAGCCGCGTGGTCGACGAGCTGCAGCGCCGTGGCCGCATTCCGCGGGCTTACCTGGGTGTGAGCACGCAGCCGGTCCGCCTGCCGGAGCCGGTCCGGCAGCGACTCAACCTCGATCAGCAGACCGCCGTCATCGTGGTCGAGGTGCAGGCGGAAAGCCCGGCCGCCGCGGCCGGCCTGACGATCGGCGACGTCATCGTCTCGCTCGGCGCGACCCGCATCGCCGATCCCACCGATCTCAAGTCCGCGCTGAGGCCGGACCGGGTGGGTGAACGCATCACCGCGTTGGTGCTTCGCGGCGGCGAGCCCAAGGATCTGCAGGTGACCGTCGGTGAGCGTCCAAAGCGTACCTGACATCGCGGGCCTCGCCGAGCATCTGCGCGGGGTGACCGTCGAGGTGACGGACGCCGGCGATCTCCTGGGCTCCGGCGTGCTGTGGCCGGCCGGCTGCGTCGTCACGAACGCCCACGTCGTGCGACGGCCCGAGGCCACCGTGCGGCTGGTCGATGGCCGGTGCCTGCGCGCGCGCGTGCTGGCGCGTGACGTCGACGCGGACCTCGCGTTGCTCGGCGTGCTGGGGACGGGCCTCGCGGCCGCGACGCTCGCCGAGCCGGACACCGTCCGCATCGGCTCGTTCGTCGCCGCCGTCGGCCATCCGTACGGCCTGCGCGGCGCGCTGAGCGCCGGCATCGTGTGCGCGATCGGCCCGATCGAGCGGAACGGACGCCCGTGGATCCAGGCGGATCTGCGTCTGGCGCCCGGCAGCTCCGGCGGGCCGCTCGCGGATGCGGCCGGACGCATCGTCGGCGTGAATTCGAGAGCCGCCGGCTCCCTGGCCCTCGCGGTGCCGCTGAGCGTGGTCGCACGCTTCGTCGAGACCGCTCGGGTGTGACCGTGGCGGAGCGCCGCCGACTTCGCCCCGTTCCCCGCGAGCGCGAGCGGTCGAGCGCGGTCCTCGTGGTTGCCGGCAGCGAGCTGACCGCCGCGCGCATCGAGGCGATGCTGCGGGGCCGATCCGATCTGCGCGTGAGCGTGAGCGGACTCACGGAGCTCGCCCGGCGACTCGACGATCGCGCCGCCGCCGCCGTCGTCGTGCTGGCGTTACCCTCGGACGCCGCGGCGCGGGCGCTCGAGGTGCTCCGCGGGCTCCCGAGCGTCGAGGCCGTCGTGCTGCTCTCGTCGGACCCGGCCGCCGCCTGGACGGCTCAGGCTCGGCGGCTGGGCGTCCGCGCGGTCCTCCGGGACGACGCGACGGCCGAGGAGCTCGCCGGCGCGATCGTCGCCGCGAGGGCCGGCCTCGTCGCGCTCCATCCCGATGCGCTGAAGCGATCCGCCGAGGCGCGCGCCGCCGAGCCGCACGGCGGCGCGGCGGCCCTGACCCCGCGCGAGCTCGAGATCCTCGAGATGATGGCGCAGGGAATGAGCAATCGGTCGATCGCCGGCGGGCTCGGAATCTCGAGCCAGACGGTGAAGTTCCACGTTGCCTCGATCCTCGCGAAGCTCGGGGCGGCAAGCCGCACTGAGGCGGTCACGTTCGGCGTGCGGCACGGGCTCATCGCGCTCTAGCCTCGGCCGCGCGAGCGCGGAGGGGAATGCTAGCGGCGGGCCATCTCGAGGACCGCGGCGCGGAGCTCGTCGCCGTCGATCGGCTTGATCAAGTGCATCTGGAAACCCGGCGCCCGCGCGCGCGCGCCGCGGGTGCCGGCCGGCACCAGCGCGATGGCCGGTACCGAGCGGCCCAGGCGGACGTGCAGCTGCTGAAGCTGCGAGAGGAACTCGCGTCCGGCCGCTTCGGCCGAGGCGAGATCGCAGACGATGACGTCGGCGATGAGCGCGGCCCTGAGCGCGTCCGCGGTGCCGGCGGCGGTGACGATCGCGCTGGAGAACTCGAGCACCGATCGGAGGAAGTGTCGGGCCAGCTTGTCGTCGTCGATCACCAGCACGTGGATGCCGCGGAGATCGGCCATGGGTGCGCTGTGCATGCTTCACAGATACTAACGAGGACGCCGCCTCGGCACCGGGGTCGCACGCGACAAGTTTCGCGCCGCGGGCGCCAAACTGGAGGATGGATGCGTCAGTCGGCGGAGCTGCGGAACGCCCGCGGCGAGCGGCCAAACCACCGCTGGAAGGCGCGGCGGAACGCGCTCGGATCCTCGTAGCCGAGCAGAAACGCCACTTCGGACACGCCATGGCGGCCGTCACGCAGGAGCGTGGGCGCCATCTCACGCCGAAGCTCGGCGAGAAGCTTCGCGAAGGTCGTTCCCTCCTGGCGCAGCTGGCGCTGGAGTGTCCGGGCGCTGACTCCAAGGCTACGGGCGATTTCCTCCAGCGTCGGGTTCCGCTCGCTCAGCTCGGCCCACAGCGCCCGGTGCACCCGCTCGCGCTGCGTCTGCTCCTTGCCGATGCTCGCGAGCGTCTGGTCGGCGAGCGTTTCCAGATAGCCGACGAGCGTCTTGTCCGCCACGGCGATCCGGCGCGCCAGGTCATCGCTTCGGAGAAGAAAGGACGAGGCCAGCGTACCGAACTCCAGCGGCGCGCCGAAGAACCGCTCGTACTCCTTGACGTCGGCGGGCTGTCGATAGGAGAGCTGGACGAGGAGCGGCGTGACCGGCGCGGCGACCATCTCCCGGCAGGCCGACACGAGGGCCGCGAGGCGCGCGTCGACGGCGGGTCGGTACGCCCGCAGCGCCGGCTGAACGTCCAGGCGCACCCAGGTCGCGTCCTGCTCGGTGTCGATCCGGATGACCAGCGCATCCGACATGACGCGACTGTAGTGGGCGAAGCGCTTGAGCGCCGAGCCGAGGGTGCTGCTGAAGGCGCCCGCGTACCCGACGAGACCCCATTCGCGTACCGACGTCTCGGCGCCGATTCGGAGCCCGAAGGCCGGATCCGCCACGTGCTCGGCCGCGACACGCCAGAGGCGTGTCACCGCGGCGAGCGGGATCCTCGCGTCCGGATCCGGCAGCTGGCGCTCGTCGATTTGTGCCTGACGGAGGAGCACGTCCCGGGCCACGCCCAGCTCGCCGAGCCGCTCCAGCTGAACCAGGACCAGGCGCACGAGCCCCGACGGTTCCTTCACAATCGCGCCTCCTTGCCGGTAGAGTATCCGACAATGTGTCTCGGCGGGCGGCGCGCCCGCGGTCTTGTTACCCTGGAGTCTCATGAACAGCCCCGATCTCTCGGCTCTCCGGATCGACGAGCGCGCGCGGCGCGGGCCGCGTAGCCTCGGCTGGCGCGCGCTGGCCGTGGGACTCGCGGTGGTGCTCGCGGCCGCCGCCGGCCTGTATGTCATGCTGCGCGAGCAGGCTCCGGAGGTCGAGGTGGCGACCGTGCGCGCGGATAAGGGAGGCCGTGCGGCGCTCCTGAACGCGAGCGGGTACGTCACACCTCGCCAGCGCGCGACCATCGCGGCGAAGATCACCGCGCGGGTGAACGAGATCTACGTCGACGAGGGCATGCAGGTCGAGCCGGGACAGGTGCTCGCGAAGCTCGACGATTCCGACGCGCGGGCCCGGCTGACTTCCGCGATGGCCGAGCGCGATGCGACGGCGGCGACCCTGGGCGATCTGCGCGTGAACCTCGACAACGCCGAGCGCGAGCTCCGTCGGGTCGAGGAGCTGTGGGAGCGCAAGCTCGTGGCCGAGCAGAGCCGCGATCAGGCCCGGATGGCGGTGGACAGCTTGAAGGCGCGGATCGTGCTGGCGCGCGAGCAGGTCGGCGCTGCCGAGGCGCGCGTGAAGGTGGCGCAGCAAGACCTCGACAACTGCACGGTGCGCGCGCCCTTCGGGGGCATCGTGGTCTCCAAGGACGCGCAGCGCGGCGAGATGGTCTCGCCGGTGTCCGCCGGCGGCGGCTTCACCCGCACGGGCATCGCGACCATCGTCGACATGGCCTCGCTCGAGATCGAGGTGGACGTGAACGAGTCGTATATCGCGCGGGTGAAGGCGGGTCAGCCCGTCACCGCCGTGCTCGACGCCTACCCGGACTGGCAGATCCCGGCCAAGGTGCGCACGGTGATCCCGACGGCCGACCGGCAGAAGGCGACGGTCAAGGTACGGGCGAGCTTCGATCGACTGGATCCGCGCATCCTTCCCGACATGGGCGTCAAGGTCACGTTCCTCGGCGAGGAGCGCGGCGCGCCGGCGATGGCCGGACGGGTCCTGATCGCGCGCGCGGCGCTGGTCGAGGAGGGCGCGACCACGGCCGTGTACGTCCACCGCGACGGAAAGGTGGAGCGGCGCGCGGTGCGGCTCGGCCAGGCGCGCGGCAACGAGCAAGAGATCCTCGCCGGCCTCTCGGACGGCGAGCAGGTCGTCACCACCGGGGCCAAACAGCTGCGCGACGGCCAGTCCGTGCGCGTGAAGCGCTAGCCCAACGGCGGGCGCGGCGGCAGGCCGTCGCGGGGCCGGCGTCCCGCGGGCCGGGGCGCGCATCCAAACAGGAGACTCATGGTCAGCATCGACGGGAGGGCGGACAGCAAAAGCCTGATCCGGGCGCGCGGGCTCGGAAAGACGTACCGCCGGGGCGGCGAGCAGATCCACGTGCTCCAGGGCCTCAACCTGGACGTGGACGCCAGCGATTTCGTCGCGTTCATGGGGCCGAGCGGCTCGGGCAAGACGACCTTGCTCAACCTGCTCGGCGGCCTCGACGTGCCCTCGGAGGGCAGCGTGACGGTGGCGGGCGACGAGATCACGCGCATGTCCGGGGCCAAGCTGACGGCCTGGCGCGCGCGTCACGTCGGGTTCGTCTTCCAGATGTACAACCTGATTCCCGTGCTCACCGCCTTCCAGAACGTCGAGCTGCCGCTCTTGCTCACCGGCCTGTCGAAGGCGGAGCGCCGAAGCCACGTCGAGACGGCGCTGGCCGTCGTGGGACTGGACGACCGCATGCGCCACTACCCCCGCCAGCTCTCGGGCGGACAGGAGCAGCGGGTGGGTATCGCGCGGGCGATCGTGGCCGATCCGACCTTTCTCTTGTGCGACGAGCCGACGGGCGACCTCGACCGGAAGAGCGCCGACGAGGTCCTCGACCTGCTCGACCGCCTCGTCCGGGACCACGGAAAGACCGTGCTGCTGGTGACCCACGATCCGCGCGCGGCAGAGCACGCGCGCCTCATCCTGCATCTGGAAAAGGGCGTGCTCGTCGAGTCCGTGACCGCGTCGCCGCCGCGATGAGGTCGACCGCGGGCCCTCACGGAATCCGTCGGGGCGGAGCTCGACGCTGAAGTACCTGCATCTCGTCGCGAGCAATCTGCTCCGGAAGAAAACCCGCACCGCGCTCACGGCCGGGTCGTTCGCGGTCGCGCTGTTCCTGTTCGGGATCCTGTCGGCCGTCGACGGCGCCTTCCAGCAGGGCGTGGATGTGGCGGGCGTCGACCGGCTGGTGGTGCTGAACCGCGTTTCGATCATCCAGCCCCTGCCGCTCGCCTATCGCGACCGGCTGGCGAAGATTCCCGGCGTGACGAAGGTGACGTTCGCCAACTGGTTCGGCGGCGTGTACCAGGACGAGCGCAACTTCTTTCCGCAGTTCGCGATCGATCGCGAGCACTATCGCGAGATGTATCCCGAGTTCGTCGTGCCCGACGATCAATGGCAGGCCTTCCTCGGCGACAAGGAGGGCGCGATCGTCGGCGAGGCGCTGCTCGAGCGCTTCAAGTGGAAGATCGGCGATCGCATTCCGATCAAGGGCGCGATCTTCCCGGGTAACTGGGAGTTCAACATCCGCGGCGTCTACCGGGGGCGGCGGCCTCAGGACGACACCACGCAGTTCTGGTTCCGCTGGGACTATTTCGACGAGCGCAAGCCGTTCACGAAGGGCGTGGTGGGCTGGTACGTCATCCGCATTGCGAAACCGGACGACGCCGTGCGCCTGGTGAAGGTGATCGACGAGCAGTTCGCGAACTCGCCGACCGAGACCAAGACCGACACCGAGAAAGCCTTCGCCGCTTCGTTCGTCAAGCAGATGGGCAACATCCAGCTCCTGATCATGAGCGTCGGCAGCGTCGTCTTCTTCACGCTCCTGCTCGTGACCGGCAACACGATGGCGATCGCCGTCCGGGAGCGGACGCGCGAGCTGGCCGTCCTGAAAGCGGTCGGCTTTCGCGACGGCTTCGTGCTGGCCCTCGTCCTCGTCGAGACGATGGCCGTGGCCGTGGTCGGGGGAGGCCTCGGGCTCGCGCTGGCAAAGCTCTTCACCTTGCGCGGCGATCCGACCGGAGGCCTGCTGCCCTTCTTCTACGTGTCGCCACCGTCGATCGCCGTCGGCCTCGGCCTGGCGCTGGCCGTGGGCCTCGCGGCCGGCTTCCTGCCGGCGGTCTCCGCCAGCCGGCTGCGGGTCGTCGACGCGCTCAGGCGGATCTGACGTGGCCATTCCGCTCAGCTACAACGTGCGGAGCCTCGCGGCGCGATGGACCTCCACCGTGGTGGCCGTGTTGGGAATCGCGGGGACCGTCGGCGTGTTCGTGGCCATGCTCTCGCTCGCGCGCGGCTTCGAGGCCACACTGGTGGCGTCCGGGTCGGCGCGCAACGCGATCGTCCGGCGAGCGGGGGCCACCTCCGAGATGGACAGCAGCGTGATGCTCGAGCAGGTGCGAGTGGTCGAGGACGCGCCCGGCGTCGAGCGCGGCGACAGCGGGCCGCTGGTGAGCCCCGAGGTCGTGGTGATCGCCTCGTTCCCGCTGAGAGGCCGCGGCGTCGAAGGCAACGCTCAGGTCCGGGGCGTGTCGCTCAAGGCGCTGGCGGTCCGGCCGACCGTGAAGATCGTCGCCGGCCGCGCCTTTCAACCCGGGCTGTCGGAGCTGCTCGTGGGACGCAACGTGGCCGCGAGCTACGAGGGCCTCGAGCTCGGCCAGACCGTCCGCTTCGGCGGCGGCACCTGGACCGTGGTGGGCGTGTTCGACAGCGGCGGCACCGCGTACGATTCGGAGCTCTGGTGCGACTACAGCGTGCTGCGCCAGGTGTACCAGCGCCCGCTCAACATGTTCCAGTCGGCCACGGCGCGCCTCACGTCCCCGGCCGCGCTCACCGGGTTCAAGGACTCTCTGACCTCCGATCCGCGCGTCACGGTGCAGATCGACCGCGAGATCGACTACTACGCGAAGCAGTCGCGGCAGCTGACGACCTTGATCACGGTCCTGGGCTCGATCATCGCCGTGGTCATGGGCATCGGCGCCGTCTTCGGCGCGCTGAACACGATGTACTCGGCCGTGTCCGAGCGCACGCGCGAGATCGCCACGCTCCGGGCGATCGGGTTCGGCAGCGGGAGCATCGTCGTGTCGTTCGTCGTCGAGGCGCTCTGCATCGCGCTCGTCGGCGGCCTCGTGGGCTGCGCCGTCGTCCTGCCGCTGAACGGCCTCACGACGGGCACCATCAACTGGCAGACGTTCTCGCACCTGGCCTTCGCGTTCCGGGTGACGCCCGGCCTGCTCGCGATGGGCCTCGCCTTCGCGCTGCTGATGGGGCTCGTCGGCGGCGTGCCGCCTGCCGTCCGGGCGGCACGCGCGCCGATCGCCTTCGCGCTCCGGGAGCTCTAGCCCGGGACTACGATCGATAGAAGTACGGATCGAGAACGCTGACCTCGGTGATGCGGTCGACCGGTAGGTTGTTGCGCTTGGCCGAACGCCGGATGGCCTCGGGGTCCGGCGCGTCGTAGATGCAGAAGGTCTTCTTCTTGTCGTCGCTCACGTACGAGTGCACCCACGTCACGTTGTCCGCGAGGTTGTTGCCTATCACGGTGAGGCACGCTTGCGCGCCCATCTCGTTCACGGGGATGACGAGGCCGTCCGGGAAGGTCCGCTCGACGAGATACCGGGGCATCTGGGGTCTCCTTTTCGAGTTGTCAGTGGCTGCTGAGGCCGGGAATCGAGATCAGCAAGTGCAGCGAGCCGCCCAGCTCGTTCAGCTTGCGGGCGTCCCAGCGCACGAACGCCTCGCGCTCCTCGTCGGTGAGGTCGGCGCCGGCGAGGGCCGAGCGCGGCTCGGCGCGGAACCGGTCGCGGAAGGCTTCGTCCTTCTTCAAGCGGTAGAGCACGACGTTCGTCTCGTAGCGGCTCATGCCACGTCCCACTCGAGCGCCGCGAGGTCGACGCGGCCCATCTCGCCGTAGAAGCCCACGCGGGCGCGCGCCGGGCTCACCGCGCCCAGCAGCACGATCCAGTTGAGCAGCTCGTGCGACCCGCTCTCGTGGAGCTCCTTGGCCGTGAGCGCGGTGAGTGCTGCGTGGTCTGCTGCCTCCATCAGCTTGACGATGCGGCGGTCGAAGACCGGATCCGACTGGCCGATGCGCGCCAGCGAGAGCTCCGGGAAGTGGCTGAGCCCTCCGGTAGCAATGACCGCGACCTTCCACGGCCCTTCGGCCACGACGCGCCCGATGTGACGGCCGGCCTCGAAGCAGCGCTTCGCGGTCGGCTGCGGCGTCACGAAGCAGTTGACCCAGAAGGGCACGAGCGGCGGGACGAGCCGGTCGCCGTAGAGCGTGGAGACCGGGCTCAGGAAGGCGTGGTCCAGCGGCGCCGACCACGACGCCGCGAAGTCGAATCCGGCCTGCACGCCCTTTTCGAGGATGCTGTTGGCCAGATCTTCGTGGACCGGATAGCGCTCGGGGAGCCCGTCGAGGGCGCGGTCGAACTCGATCGCGTCGGGCTGGATCATCCGGTTCACCGACCGCCCGACGCGGACGCAGAGCGCGGGGACGGCGTCGAACGAGAAGACGTTCAGATGATCGTCGGCGATCACGACCAGGGCGTCCGGCGCCGTGGCGGCGAGCGAGCGTCCCATCTCGCGCACGACCGCGATCAGCTCTTCCACCATCCGCCGGCCGTGGGGGCCGACGTTCTGGCCGTAGTAGTCGGGGTAGAGCACGTGCGACATCGCCGCCGCGTACACGATCCGGCCCATGTCCTCCCGCGCCCCGAGGGTGCCCCATGGTAGAGTCGGCGGCATCGACCATCAAGGGCTATCAGGAGATCCGATATGGACAAGAAAGTCGCGATCGTGACGGGTGCCGGAAGCGGAGTGGGCAGGGCGGTCGGGCTCGCGTTGCTGAGAGAGGGCTACCACGTCTCGCTCGCCGGGCGGCGCAAGGAGGCCCTGGAAAAGGTGGCGGCCGAGGGCGGCGACGCGCGCTCCCGAGCACTGGTCGTGCCCACGGACGTGTGCGATCCCCAGGCCATCCGCGCGCTCTTCGCGAAGACCAAGAGCGCGTTCGGCCGCCTCGACCTCCTCTTCAACAACGCCGGGATCGGCGCCGCCGGGCTCCTGGAAGACCTGACGGTCGAGCAGTGGAAGGCGGTCGTCGACACCAACCTGACGGGCTCGTTCCTGTGCACGCAGGAGGCCTTCAAGATCATGAAGGACCAGAACCCGCGGGGTGGCCGGATCATCAACAACGGCTCGATCTCGGCGCACACGCCGCGGCCGAACTCGGCGCCGTACACGTCGACCAAGCACGCGATCACCGGCCTCACCAAGGCAACGTCGCTGGACGGCCGGAAATACGACATCGCCTGCGGCCAGATCGACATCGGCAACGCCGCCACGCCGATGACCGAGCGGATGGCCAAGGGGGTGCCGCAGCCCAACGGCACGACCATGATCGAGCCCACGATGGACGTGGAGAACGTCGCCAACGCGGTGCTCTGCATGGCGCGGATGCCGCTCGACACGAACGTGCTCTTCATGACGGTCATGGCCAACAAGATGCCGTTCGTCGGCCGCGGCTGATCGCGTCGACGCGGAGACCGCGATGCGTGTTCCAGCCCAGCAGATTCGCCGTCAGCTCGTGTCCGTCTTCCGGGCGTGGGGGATGTCGGAGGCTCACGCCGACACCACCGCCGACATGATGGTGGAGACCGACCTCAGAGGCGTCGACTCGCACGGCATCGGGATGCTTCCGACCTACGACCAGGAGTTCCGCAACGGCCGGCTGAACATGCGGCCGACCTTCAAGACGGTGCGCCAGACGGCGGCGACGGCGCTGATCGACGCCGACGCCTCGCTCGGCCACCCGGCCGCCGCCTACGGGATGAACCTGGCGGTCGACAAGTGCCTCGCGGTCGGCGTCGGCGTCGTGGACGTGTTCAACTCGCACCACTTCGGCGCGGCCGGCTGCTATTCGCGGATCGCGGCCGATCGCGGCGTGATCGGCATGGTGACCTCGGCCACCCGCGGCGTGACGATGGTGCCGACCTTCGGGGCGGAGCCGGTGATGGGCACGAACCCGCTCGCGTTCGCGGCCCCGGCGAAGCGTAACCCGCCGTTCGAGCTCGACATGGCGACCACGACCGTCGCCGCCGGCAAGGTCCGGGTCTACAAGCTGAACCATACGCCGCTGCCGGCGGGCTGGGTCGTCGACGGCGACGGCAAGACGGTCACCGATTCGGCGAAGGGGTTCCAGCACGTCACGAGCCGCGACGGCGGCATCACGCCGCTCGGCGGTACGCGCGAGGCGGGCAGCCACAAGGGCTACGGCCTGGCGGTGATGGTGCACGTGCTGGCCGGCACGCTCGCCGGCGCCTCGTTCTCGCCGATCCGCAACCAGACGCAGAAGACGTCCGACCCCCACAACATCGGCCACTTCTTCATGGCGATCGACCCGCGCGCGTTCCGCGAAGAGGGCGAGTTCGAGGAGGGTCTCGACCAGGTGATCGACGTCCTGCACAACGCCAAGCGCGTCGACGCGAATCAGCCGGTGCTGGTCGCCGGCGATCCCGAGCGGGCGAACAAGAAGGAGCGGCTCGAGCAGGGCGTGCCGATCCCGGACGACCTCATGGACCAGCTACGCGTGGTCGCCAAGAACGCCAACGTGCCGTTCCTGCTGGCCGGGACATAGTGAGCGAAGCCCGCTGGATCGGGAAGTCGGTCAAGCGCGTGGAGGACGCGCGGCTCCTCACCGGCCGCGGAACCTACATCGACGATCACCCGCCAGTTGCCAATGTATGCCACGCGGCGATCGTGCGCTCGCCCTTGCCCCACGCGGCGATCCGGGGCTACGACCTCTCGGCGGCACTGGCCCTGGAAGGCGTCGTCGGCGCGATCACCGGCGCCGACGTCGCGCGCCATACCAAGCCGTTCTCGGTCGGGGTGACCGCGCCGATCCACTACTACTGCGCGGCCACGGATCGGGTGCGGTTCGTCGGCGAGCCGGTCGCGGTCGTCGTCGCCAAGAACCGCTACGTCGCCGAGGACGCCGCCGATCTCGTCCGGGTCGACTACGGTCCCTTGCCGGTGGTGGTCGATCCCGAGCGCGCGCTCGACACGACCGCGCCGGTGCTGCACGAGGCCGTCGGGTCGAACCTGGCCGGCAACCGGCGCCTCGTCTACGGCGAGCCCGACCGCGCGTTCCGCGAGGCCGACGTCGTCCTGACCGAGCGCTTCAGCTTTCCGAAGTACGGCTCGACGCCGATCGAGACGTACGGCGTCATCGCGCGCTGGGACCCGATCGACGGCGTGTGCACGGTGTGGTCGAACTTCATGGGGCCGTTCATCATGCACCCGCTGACCGCGCGCGTGCTCGGCCTGGCCGAGAACAAGCTGCGCTTCATCGTGCCGACAGACATCGGCGGCTCGTTCGGCATCAAGTCGTCGATCTACCCGTACATCGCCCTCATCGCGCTCGCCGCGATGCGGCTCTCCGTGCCGGTCAAGTGGATCGAGGACCGGCGCGAGCATCTGCTCGCCTCGTCCAGCGGGACCGATCGCGTCGCCTACCGCGAATTGGCGGCGCGGAAGGACGGCACGATCCTCGGCATGCGGTTCAAGTGGCTCGACAACGTCGGCGGCTACATCCGGAGCCCGGAGCCGGGATGCAGCTTCCGTCCGACCGGGAACTTCGTCGGGCCCTATCGCTTCCAGCACCTCGAGGTCGACGCGTCGGTCGTTATGACCAACAAGAGCCTCACCGGACCCAATCGCGGCTACGCGTGCGGCCACCTCTACTTCGAGACCGAAGGCATGATGGATCGGCTGGCCGACCGCCTCGGGCTCGATCCGGCCGAGGTGCGGCGCAAGAACCTCGTGCAGCCCGATCAGTTTCCCTATCGCACGCCGTCCGGCGGGCTCTACGACAGCGGCGATTACCCGGCGGTCCTCGAGCGAGCGCTGCAGCTGGCGCGCTACGACGAGCTCCGGCGCGAGCAGGCGAAGGCGCGGGCCACGGGCCGCTATGTCGGGATCGGGCTCGCGCTGGCGGTCGACCCGTCGGTCTCGAACATGGGCTACGTGGCCACCGCGCTCGACCCGCAGTTCCGCGCCAAGCCCGAGTACCTGCCGAAGTCCGGCGCCGTCGACGCGGCGACGATCAAGATCGACCCGCTCGGGCGCGTCATCGCGATCCTCGGCACGACGCCGCAGGGCCAGGGCCATCAGACGGTGGTTTCGCAGATCGTCGCCGACGAGCTCGGGCTGGCACCCCAGGACGTCACCGTCGTGGACGAGATGGACACGTTCACGCGGGTGTGGTCGATCTCGTCCGGTACCTATTCGAGCCGCTTCGGGTCGGTGGGAACGAGCGCCGTCGCGCTGGCCGCCCGCAAGCTCAAGGCCAAGCTCGTGGAATACGGCGCGCACCTGATGGAGCTGCCGGTCGCGTCGCTCGAGTTCCGGGACGGCGCCGTGCGGCCGCGGAGCGGCAAGGGCCCGTCGTACTCCATCAAGGACCTGGCCGGCCGCGCCCACTGGAACACCGAGTCCTTGCCCGAGGGGATGGAGCCGGCGCTCCAGGCGACGGCGGTGTTCGGCTTCACGGTCGCGAAGGCCGTCGACGCCCAGGACCGCGTGAACTCGTCCAACACGTACGGCTTCATCGCCGAGGTGATGGCCGTTGAGGTCGATCCCGAGACGGCGGCGATCCAGATCCTCCGCTACGTGACCGTGCACGACGCGGGCACGATCATCAACCCGATGATCGCCGAGGGGCAGATCTACGGCGGCGCGCTGCACGGACTCGGCGGCGCGCTGTACGAGGAGCTCGCCTACGACGAGCACGGCCAGTTCCTGACCGGAACCTTCATGGACTATCTGGTGCCGACGGCCAGCGAGGCGCCGCAGATCGACATCGCGCACATCGTATCGCCGTCGCCGCTGACGCCGCTCGGCTCGAAGGGGCTCGGCGAGTCGTCGTCGATGACGGTGCCGGCGGTCATCGCCAATGCCGTCAGCGACGCGCTGGCGCCGCTCGGCATCTGGATCAACGAGCTGCCGATGACCCCGTCGAAACTATGGACAGCGATGGCTCGGGCGTGTCGGAGCCACGCAAAGTCGGAGGGCCAACGGTGAGAACGGGCGTCACGGAGCCACTCGCATCTTTCTCAGGCCACCCTCGATCCAAGCCGGCCTCCAGGACCCCGCTACAATGAAACCGCCCAAGTTCGAATACCACGCCCCGACGACCCTCGACGAGGCGGTCGCGGCGCTCGGCCGCTACGGCGGCGACGCCAAGGTCCTGGCCGGCGGTCAGAGCCTGATGCCGCTGCTGAACTTCCGCCTGGCGCGGCCGGCCGCGCTGGTCGATCTCAACCGGGTCGCCTCGCTCGCCTACATCCGCGAGCAGGACGGGCAGGTCCGGTTCGGCGCGATGACCCGCCAGCGCACGATCGAGTTCTCGCCGGTCGTCGCGCAACACTTGCCGCTCTTGAAGGAAGCGACGCGCTGGGTCGGCCACCTGCCGATCCGCACGCGCGGCACCATCGGCGGCTCCATCGCCCACGCCGACCCGTCGGCCGAATACCCGGCGGTGCTCGCGGCGCTCGAGGGCGAGGTGGTGGCGCGCGGCGCCAAGGGCGATCGGGTGATCCGCGCGGCCGATCTCTTCCAGACGTATCTCACGACGAACCTAGCTCCGGACGAGATCCTCACCGAGGTGAGGCTGCCGGCCATGCCCGCCGGCGTCGGCTACGCGCTCGAGGAGTTCGCGCGCCGGCACGGCGATTTCGCGATCGTCGGCATCGCGGCGATGGTCGTCCGCGAGGGCCAGCGGTGCACGATGGCGCGTCTGGCGACCGCCGGCGCCGGGCCCGTGCCGGTGCGGCTGCGCGCCGCCGAGGAGATCCTCGAGCGCGACGGGCTGGGCGAGGCGGCCATCGACGCGGCGGCGCGCAAGGCCACCGAGCTCGTCGATCCCGACGCGGACATCCACGCCTCGGCCGACTATCGGCGCCACCTCGCTGGAGTGCTCACGAAGCGCGCCCTCACGAGGGCGATCGGAGTTGCGCGTGGCTGACATGGTGACGGTGCGATTGAAAGTGAACGGCGTCGCCCACGAGGGGCGATGCGAGCCGCGCAAGCTCCTGGTCGACTTCATCCGCGAGGATCTCGGACTCACCGGCACGCACGTCGGCTGCGAGCACGGGATCTGCGGCGCGTGCACGATCATGTTCAACGGCGAGGCCGCGCGCTCGTGCATCATGCTCGCCGTCCAGGCCGACGGCGCCGAGCTCGGCACGGTCGAGGGCCTGATGCGCGACGGCAAGCTCCACCCGCTGCAGGAGGCGTTCCGCGAGCATCACGGGCTGCAGTGCGGCTTCTGCACGCCCGGCATGCTGATCACCGCGCTGGATCTCCTGCGCACGAACCCGTCGCCGAGCGACCGCGAGATCCGCGAGGGCATCTCGGCCGTCCTCTGCCGGTGCACCGGCTACCAGGGGATCGTCAACGCGGTCCGGGCCGCCGCGCCCATCCTCGCCTCGGGGCGCTAGGTTCGGAGCGAGCTCGTGGGAGTGGATCTGCCGCGGCTCGTCGGCGCGCGCGTGGCGCGGCGCGAGGATCCGCGTCTGCTGACCGGCCAGGGGAGCTACGTCGACGACCACCGCCCGGCGCGCATGCTCTACGCGGCGTTCCTCCGCTCGCCGCACGCCCACGCGCGGATCGCGCGCGTCGACGCGTCGGCGGCACTGGCGCTGCCGGGCGTCGCGGCGGCCCTGACCGGCGAGGACATCGCGCGCGCAGCCAAGCCGGTGCGCGCCGAGTCCAAGACACCCAGCGTCAAGACCACGAGCTTCCCGCCGCTGGCGCTCGGCAAGGTGCGCCACGTGGGCGAGGCGGTCGCGATGGTCGCCGCCGAGAGCCGCTACCTGGCCGAAGACGCCGTCGAGCGCATCGTGGTCGAGTACGAGCCGCTGCCGGTCGTGAGGAACACCGACCAGGCGCTCGATCCCGCGAGCGCCGTGCTCCACGAGGACGCGGGGACGAACCTCCTCGTCGCCCGCGAGTTCGCCCGCGGCGACGTCGACGGCGCGCTGGCCGGCGCGGCGCTCGTCGTGCGCGAGCGGTTTCGCTTCCACCGCCATACACCGGTCTGCATGGAGAACCGCGGCTGCCTCGCAGACTACGCGACAGGGAACCAGACGCTCACCCTGCGGTCGTCCGCCCAGTGTCCCGGCCTCGTGCGCGACATCCTGAGCGATCTGCTCGGCATGCCCGAGCATCAGGTCCGCGTGATCGCGACCGACGTCGGCGGCGGCTTCGGCGCCAAGGCCTCGCTCTATCCCGAGGAGATCGCCACGTGCGTGATGGCGCGGCGGCTCGGGCGTCCGGTGAAGTGGATCGGCGACCGACGCGAGGACCTGCTCTCGACCACCCACGCTTGGGACGAGATCGTCGAGGCCGAGCTCGGCGTGAACCGCGACGGCACGATCGTCGGCCTTCGCGCCCAGGTCACTGCCGACATCGGCGCCTACTCGATCTATCCGTGGACGGCCGCCATCGAGCCGGTGCAGACGATCAGCTTCCTGCCCGGGCCGTATCGCGTTCCGACGTATCGCGGACGGACGCGGGGCGTGGCCACCAACAAGGCCCCGCTCGGGCCGTATCGCGGCGTGGGGCGGCCGCCCGCGGTGTTCGTGATCGAAGGCTTGATGGACCGCGCCGCGCGCCGGCTCCGGATCGACCCGACCGAGATCCGGCTCCGCAATTTCATCCGCGACGAGGATTTTCCCTACAAGTCGCCGTCGGGAATCGTATGGGACCGCTCGAGCTTCACCGGCTCGCTCGTGAAGGCGCGCGAGGTCCTCGACTACGAGTCCGCCCGCGAGGAGCAAGCGCGAGCGCGGGCAGCGGGGCGCTGGCTCGGCATCGGCGTCGCCTCCTACGTCGAGCTCACCGGGATCGGCTCGGCGATTCCGGTGTCGCCGGGCATGCCGCTCTCGACGGGCACCGAGGCGGCGACGATCCGCCTCGATCCGGCCGGCAAGGTGACCGCCGTGTTCGGCGTCGCCTCGCACGGCCAGGGGCTCGAGACGACGCTCGCGCAGATCGTGGCGGACGAGGTGGGCGTGCCGATCGAGGACGTGCGGGTGCTCCACGGTGACACCGAGGTCTCCCCGTACGGGACCGGCACCTACGCGAGCCGCAGCCTCGTGCTGGCCGGCGGCGCCGCCATTCTCGCCGGCCGAGCGATTCGCGACAAGATGCGGCTGATCGCGGGCCATCTCCTGGAAGCTGATCCCGCCGACCTCACCCTGGTCGACGGCCGGTACGCGGTGCGCGGGATGCCCGACCGGAGCGTGGCGGTCCGACAGATCGCCCGCGCCGCCTACTCCGGCGCGCGCCAGCTGCCGAAGGGGCTCGAGCCGGGACTCGAGGCGACGAAGTTCTACGATCCGTACTACGGCACCGCCTCGAACGCGACCCACGTGGCGGTGGTCGAGGTGGACCGCGGAACCTGCGAGGTGAAGACCTTGCGCTACGTCGTCGTCGAGGACTGCGGGCGCATGGTGAATCCGCTCATCGTCGACGGCCAGGTGCACGGCGGCGTCGCCCAGGGGATCGGCGCGGCGCTGCTCGAGGAGATCGTCTACGACGACCACGGCCAGCTGCTCAGCGGCACCTTGATGGACTACGTCGTGCCCTCGGCCTGCGAGATTCCGATGCTGGAGGTGCACCACCTGGAGACGCCGTCGCCGGTCACGCTCGGCGGCTTCCGCGGCATGGGCGAGGGCGGGACCATCGGCGCGCCCGCGGCCATCGCCAACGCCGTCGCCGACGCGCTGGCCCCGCTGGGGATCGAGGTCGCCGAGCTGCCGGTGAGCCCCGAGCGGCTCTTCCGGCTCATCGGGCGCGCCGAGGGAGCGAAGCGATGAATCTCGGCCTGGCGGGGAAGGTCGCACTGGTCACCGGCGGCGCGCGCGACGTCGGGCGCGAGATCTCGCTGACGTTGGCGCGCGAGGGCGCGGCCGTCGCCGTCAACTACATGCACTCGAAGCCCGACGCGGACTCGCTCGTCGCCGAGATCGCCCGCGCGGGCGGCCGCGCGGCGGCCTATCAGGCCGACGTGGCCGACTACGCGGCGGTGAGCCGGATGATCGACCGCATCGTCGCCGAGCTCGGTCGGCTCGACGTCGTGGTCAACAACGCGGGCTACGTCGAGGCGAAGCTCTTCCTCGAGACCAAGCCCGAGGAGTGGAAGCGACAGGTGGACGTCGACCTCTACGGGGTTTTCAACGTGTGCCACGCCGCGGCGCCGAAGCTGGCGGCGCAGAAGGGCGGACGCATCGTCAGCATCGTCGGGGATTCGGCGCGCGTGGGCCAGCAGCGGCTCGGCGTGTCGGCCGGCGCGCGCGGCGCGGTGCTCTCCCTCACGCGCACGCTGGCGAAGGAGCTCGGCCGTCAGAACATTACCGTGAACTCGCTGGCACTCGGCTGGATCGAGACCTCGCACGGCGACACGGAATTCATCGCCAAGAACCGCGAGCGGATCCTCGCGTTCTACCCGATCCGCCGCCTCGGCAAGCCCGAGGACGTGGCGCCCCTGGTGGCCTTCCTCGCCTCCGACCTCGCCGGCTGGGTCACCGGGCAGACGATCAGCGTGAGCGGCGGCTACTCGACGGTGTGATGCTTTCACATCCACTGCTACGACGCGAAAAGGGCGTGAGGCTACGTCGGGCCGAAGCCGACGGAGGTCGTCAGGTCTTTCCCGATGAGCGGGCGGAACCGAACGGCCAGACCGATGGCGAGCTTCTCGAGCGGAATATCGACGATCCGTCCGAGGACCGAGACGCCTTCCTTGAGCCGCACGACGGCGACCGCATAGGGGACGTCCGCCGCGTGCGCCCGGGGCGCGACGCGGATCACGGTGAAGCTCGCGATCGTGCCGTCACCCGTGAGCGCCACGGGCTGCCACTGATGCGCGTGGCAGTTCGGGCACAGCTCCTTCGGGGGCATCGCGAGCTCGCCACACGAGCCGCAGCGGATGGCGGTGAGCTGTCCGCCACGCGCCTTTTCGAAGAACGCGCGCGCGGTAACGGCCGGCTCAGTCACGGCCGAAGAGGCTCACGAGGACCGTCGCAGTATTGCCCCCGAGTGTGTGGGTGAGGCCCTTCCGCGCGCCGTCGACCTGGCGCGGACCGGCCTCGCCGCGAAGTTGCGTCACGATTTCCGCTACCTGCGCGGCGCCGGTCGCGCCGATCGGATGGCCCTTGGCCTTCAGGCCGCCCGACGGGTTCACCGGGATCTCCCCACCGAGACCCGTGAGGCCCTTCTCGGCGGCGCGGCCCCCGGCACCGGGCTCGAAGAGGCCCAGGCCTTCCGTGGCGACGATCTCGGCGATCGTGAAGCAGTCGTGGAGCTCGACGACGTCCACGTCGGACGGGCCGATCCCGGCCTGGCGGTAGGCCGCGGCCGCCGCGCGCTCGGTGGCCGGCACCCGCGAGAGATCGCGCTTGTCGCCGAGCAGCATCCAGTCCGACGCCGCGGCCGAGCCGAGAACCCACACGGGCTTGCGGTGCTTGCGCGCGACCTCTTCCGAGGCGAGGACCACGGCCGCGCCGCCGTCGGAGAACGGGCAGCAATCGAAGAGCTTGAGAGGGTCGGCGACGTAGGCCGATTTCAGGACCTGCTCGATCGTGATCGGCTTCTGGAACTGCGCCTTCGGGTTGAGGGCGCCGTGCCGGTGGTTCTTCACGGCGACCGCGGCCATCTGCGCCTCGGTCGTGCCGTGCTTCTGCATGTGGGCCCGCGCGATCAGCGCGAAGACACCGGGGAAGGTCAGGCCCAGCGGCTGCTCCCACACGGCGTCTGACGCGTAGGCGAAGTATTCGGTCGACTCGGCCGTGGAGACGTTCAACACCCGCTCGGCGCCGCCGACCAGGATGACGTCCGAGACGCCGGCGGCGATCTCCATCACGGCGTGACGGAAGGCCGCGTGGGAGCTCGCGCACGCGGTCTCGAAGCGGGTCGTAGGCACCGAAGGGATGCCCAGCACGGACGCGGCCTGCGGCCCCGTGTGGAGCTGATGCTCGGTCTCGCCGCCCACCACGTTGCCGTAATAGAGTGCCTGGACAGCGCCCGCCGATACACCGGCGTCGGTCAGCGCGTCGCGTGCCGCCTCGGCGAAGAGCTCGGCCGAGGTGCGGTCGTGCAGCCCGAACTTCGTCACTCCAACCCCGATCACGGCGACGCGGCGCATGAAGATCCTCCCTGGTCGCATGCTAGCATTAAAAGTCGTGCCAGGTCGGCGCCCGAGGCAGCCGGACCGCCCGACCAATTCTTCTTGCCGGGACTGCCCTTACCCGGGTTCAATGGTCTTCGAGGCTGAGGCGGTTAACTTCGCGTGCTGAGTGAAGAAGCGCTCATCCTGGTCGCCGTCGCTTGCGCCTGCGTGCTGCTCGTGCTCGGCGTGCTCGAGCTGATGTGGCCCACGAGGCCGCGTCCAGCTCGCAGTGCCGGGGCCGAGCCGGCTCCCGCTCGCCCCGTCGTGGCCGCCGCGCCTCCGCGTCCGGTCCAGAGCATCCTGCCGAGGCGGCTGATCGACTCGCCGTCCGCCTCGCGAGGGTCGGGTGGCTTCGTGTTCCCGCCGCCGGCCGACTACGTGCCGCCGCCGCTGCCGCGCGAGGAACTCAGGCCTCCCATGCGTCCTATCGGGGTGGTAAGGCCCGCGGTGCCGGCCGAGGAAGAGCCGGTGATCGCGCCGTGGCCCGCCGACCCGATCCGGACTCCCGTGGCACTTCCAGCTCCTCCGGAGCCCGAAGAGGTCGTACCGGCCTACATTCCGCCGCCAATCGAGGCCTCGCCGGCTCCAGTCGAGGCGGAGCCGCGCGTGTTCGAGCCCGAGCCCGGGCCGGTCGAGCCTGAGCCGCGACCGCCCTCGCCGGAGCCTCAACGGTTCGAGGCTGAGCCTCCGCTCGAGCCCGATCCTCCTTCCGGACTCGAACCAGAGCCTTTCGGACTCGAACCGGAATCTTCCAGACTTGAACCGGAGGCTTCCGGACTCGAACCGGAGCCGTCCGGACTCGATCCCGAGTCGCCGCAGCGGTTCACGCTCGAGCCGCCGACAGTCGAGACGGGGTCGACCGTCGTCGAGCCGGAAGAGCCTGTGGTCGACGTCGCGCCAGCGCCGGTCGAGCCAGCACCACTTCCGATCGCGCCCGAACGCCGGCCGATCGCGCAGCTCGCGCCGCCGCTCGAGCCCGTCCGACCGCCGGACGAGCAGGTTCAGCCGCCGCCCGTGGAGCCTCCGGCGCCCCCCCGACGCAGGCGGCGGAGCAAGATCTCGCCGCACGCGCGGCCACACCGGGTGCTGCGCGCGGCGACGCCCCCAAGCCCGAGCGTCGAGCGAGCGGCGATGAACCTCGGGCCGCCGACTCGGATCGAGGCTCCTGCGAACCCGGCGCCTCCTCCTCAGGGTGCTCCGGACGGAAAGAGCGCTCCGGACGGGAGCGAATCGAAGCTCACACGCGTTTCGCCGCTCGTCGAACGGTGCTTCGCCCTCTATCAGGAAAAGCGCTACGAGGAGGTCCTGTCGGTGGCCGAGCAGGCGCTTGCCGGACTTCAGCGGGGCCCGTCACGCGAGACCGCGGCGCTCTGGTCCGTTGTCGGCCTGGCGAAGCAAGCGCTCGGCGACGACGACGGCGCGCACGCGGCGCTCGAGTCGTCGATCGACGCGGCGCTCGACACCGAGCGCCCGACCTACCGCCGGCACCTCGCCACCCACGCTCTCGAGGCCGCTCAGACGCGGCTCGCGCGCGCGGGCAGTCACGACCCGGTGGACCGGATGGCGGTGATCCGCACGGCGATCGCCTGGACCGAACGGGGCCTCGCGGCCTTCCCCGGTGATCCGGCGCTCGGCGACGCGCGCGACGCCTCGCACGAGGCGCTCTGGGAGGCCTATGAGCACGCGGCGACGACCTTGCTCCAGCGGCAGGAGTTCCCGGGGGCGCGGCAGATCCTGCACGAGGCTCTGGACGACCCCAGGCTGCCGCCGGCGCACGCTGCGGGGCTCCGGGGGTTACTCTCCGGAACGTTCGGCGGCGAGATCGGCCAGCTCACGGCCCAGGCGATCCTCGGCATGCAGGAGGGACGCGAATCCGAAGCGCTGGGCGTGCTCCAGCGCGCCGAGGAGCTGCTGGCCGCGATCCCGGCCGATACACTGCCGCCGACGCGCCGCGACGAGGTCGACCAGCGGCTCTGGTGGGGATATGCTGAGCTCGGGAGCCGGCGGCTCGACGCCGGCGACTACGAAGAGGCGCTCGATCCGCTCGTCCACGCGCTCCGCTTCACGTCGATCGGGGAGGAGCGTCAGGCCGAGACGCGCGCCGCGGTGGTTCGCGCGCTGGAGGGCATCGCGGCGGTCCGCGCGCTGTCCATCCGCCGCCTCGCCGAGGCCGGCAGCCGCGACGAGGCGATCGTCGCCGCCGGAGAGCTCAACGAGCTCGTGAAGCGCGGCCTGGAGCTCGGGATCACCGAGGACGAGCTGGTGGCGGCCTTCGCGCGGGTGCGGCGCCTGTGTGAAGAGCTCGGGATGGACTCGCGGGCGTAGTGCGCGCCGCCGGCTGAGGCGCGCCTACGAGAATTCGTCCGCCGCCCTCAGGGCTCGACGCTCTTTCGGCGGATCTCTTCGAGCAGGCTCTCGGGCACGTTGAAGAACGCCGTCACGACGGTGGGATCGAAGTGCTTGCCCGAGCAGCGTTTGATCTCGGCCTTGGCCACGTCGAAGGGCTGCGCCTTCGAGTACGGACGGTCGAAGGTGATCGCGTCGAAGGCGTCGACCACCATGAAGATCCTGGCGCCCAGCGGAATCTCCTCACCCTTGAGCCCGCGCGGATAGCCGCTCCCGTCCCACTTCTCGTGGTGCGAGTAGACGATCGGCACCGCGCCCTGCAGGAACGGGATCTTCTCGATCAGCTGCTTGCCGATCTCGGGATGGCGCCGCATGATCTTCCACTCTTCTTCGGTGAGCGGACCCGGCTTGAGCAAGATTCCGTCGGGGATCCCGATCTTGCCGATGTCGTGGAGCAGCACGCCGTGGGCGAGGGCGGGCAGGTCCGCCTCCGGCACGCCGTACACGCGGGCCGTCGCCAGCGCATAGCCGTGCACGCGGCGCGAGTGCGATTCGGTCCCGACGTCGCGCGTGTCCAGAGCGGAGCCGAGCGCCTCCAGGGTGGTCCGGTAGGCATCCTGGAGCTCCCGGTTGAGCTGCGCCAGTCCGCGCGTCGCCTCCTCGACTCGCCGCTCGAGGAGCTCCTGGTAGTGGCGGTGCTCGATCAGGAGCTGGCGCCGCTCGAGGGCGCGGTCGGCGGCGATCAGCAGCTCGTCCACGTTCACCGGCTTCATGATGAAGTCGTACGCGCCGAGCTTGAGGCTCGCGATCGCGGTCTTCACGTCGGCCGCGCCGGTGAGGACGATCACCGCCGCGTCGGGGTCGGCCTGACGGACATGCTGCAGGAGATCGATGCCGCCCATGATCGGCATCTTGAGGTCGGTGACGGTCAGCGGTGAGCGCGAGTCGCGGATCGAGGCGCGGAACACCTCGACCCCTTCCAGTCCGTCGTTTGCGAGCAGGCACTTGTAGCCAGCGCCGAGGAAGATCTGGTGCAGGACGTCGCGAACCTGCCGATCGTCGTCGACGATCAGAACTTCTCGCTGCCCCATGTCAATCTACCTTCTGGCCCGGACCTGCCGCCACGACCTGGTTCTTGCCCGCTCGCTTCGCGGCGTAGAGCGCCCCGTCGGCGGCGCGGAACAGCTCCTCCGACGTCGAGGCCTCCTCGTCGGGAAGGCTGGCGACGCCGAAGCTCGCGGTCACCCGCTTGCCGTGCGAGTAGGGGAAGGTCGCGACGACCTGCCGTATCCGGTCCGCGTAGAGCCGAGCGCCGCTCTTCGACGTCTCGACCAGCAGGACGGCGAACTCGTCGCCGCCGTAACGGGAGACGACGTTGATGCCGCGCGAGTGCTTCATGAGGATCTGCCCGACGTCGCGCAGCGTCTCGTCGCCGACCGCGTGGCCGAACTCGTCGTTGACGCTCTTGAAGCCATCGAGATCGAGCACCACGACGGAGACCGGGTGATTGAACCGCCTGAATCTCGAAATCTCCTCCTCGAGGCGGAGCGAGAAGAAGCGTCGATTGTAGAGACCGGTGACCTCGTCCTTGAACGAGGTCTCCTTGAGCTTGGCGTTGGTGGCCTCGAGCTCGCGGTACGCGGCGTCGAGGCGCATCGCGAAGGTGTTGATGTCGATGGCCTGCTGCTCGACGGTGCCGAGCATGTTCGAGAACGACCGCATCAGGGTCCCGACCTCGTCACTGCGTCCGCCGAGCTCGGCGAGCTTCGGCTCCCGCGCGAGCAGCTCGGCGATCTTCGCGAAGGCGCGCCCGAGATCCCAGATGATGTAGGCCCCGCCGACCATGGCGAGAACGGTGAAGAGCAGGAGGGCGTGGAGCCCGTAGAACGTCGTGATGTCGGCCGGGCGCAGCTCGGGCCTCACGTAGCGATAGACGACGTAAGCCAGGACGAGCAGAGGAACGAATGAGGAAAGAGTGAGCGCCAGCAGGACTTTACGCTTCAGCAGGCGCCCCGTGGACGCGATATCGCCCGACTCGCGCGGCATGACAAGACTATTCTATTGCCGGCCTCGGCGGTCGGGGCAGGAAAAGTTTGAGCCGCGTGTCGTATCTATTCGATCTACGAATGAAAAGTGATCGAGCTCGCTAGCGCGCCTCGGACCGCAGCCGAACACGCCGGCCCTCCTGGATCAGGACGATGCCGTCTGGCTCGATGTGCTCGAGAACGGCGCCGTTCTCGAGCGTCTGTCCCTCGACGTATTTGTGGCCGTTCACGTAGACCATTCGTTGCCCCGGCTCGGCCGCCCAGACCAGCATGTCGATCTTGAGCGGCAACTGCTGAGGCGGCACCGGGTCGGAGGTAGTCGCGGAGATAGGCGCGTTCGACGCCGTCGCCGCCCGGAGCTCGGCACGCTCCCGCCGGCGTCGCTGGCGTGATGTCTCTTCCGCAGGGGCTGAAGGCTCCCGAGCGATGCTCGTCACCGGCGCGGCTCCCCGGGCCGGGGGGGGCACGAGAGGGCGCGCGGTCAAGACCGGCGGCGGGATCGGCTCGGCCGTCTCGGGCTGGCGGAACTCGCGTGGACGCTCATCGAGGATCGGATTCGTCCGAGAGGGCGACGGATCGCGTCGCGGCAGCGCTTCAGCCTCCACGCGCGCATCGGACGGCCGTGTCACATGACGCGCACGCGGGGGAAGCAAAGCGGCGCCGATCGCCAATGCGTTGAGGACGAGGCCGCCGGTCACGAGCCAGGGCCAGCGCGGCCGCCGGGAGCGCGCCACCGGCGATCGGGCCGGCTCCCGGGAGATCGCGATCGGATCGAGGCGCGCGGGGGCGTCGAATCCCGGTGCCGAGCGCGCCGCCGCTCGCACGGTCGGGCGATCGATGCTTCGCCGTTGCCGAGCGACCGCGGTCAGCAGCGCCCGGGCGCAGATCGTGTTGATCGCGCGCGGCACGCCCGACGACAGGCGATGCACGTCCCGCAGGGCGTCGACGTCGAAGATGTCGCGGCCGCCTCCGGCGGTGGCCATGCGGTGGCGCACGTACGCGAACGTCTCGGTCTCCGAGAAGGGCAGCAGATGGTAACCGGCCGACTTCCACGGCTGGTGCGTTGCCACTCGAGGCAGCAGGTCGACGAGCCACGGTTCGCCGATCAGGACGATCTCGAGCAGCTTCTGCCCGTCGATTTCCAAGCTCGACAGCAGGTACAACTGCTCGAGAACGTCGAGGCTCAGACTCTGGGCGTCGTCCACGATCAGGGCCGTTCGCCGCGCGCCGCGGCCGGCGCCCTGCCTGCGGAAGAGATCGTTCAGAATCAGGCTCCGCGCGTCCATCCCGTACGCAACACCCAGCTGGTCACAGACGACGGAGAGCAGCGCCTGAGGCGTCGGGACGGGGTCGGAGATCAGCGCCACGCGGACGTGCTCGGGCAGCTGGTTCAGCAACTGGCGACAGATCGTCGTCTTGCCGATGCCGCTCGCTCCGATGAGGTAGGTGACCCCGCTCCCCACCTGGACGCTCTGTCGCAGATGGGCGAGCGCTCGCTCGTGGCGCTCGCCCAGATAGATGAATCGGGCATCGGGGACATGCGAGAAGGGGCGCTCGCGAAGGCCGAAATGCTCGAGGTACATCGCTCACTCACTCGTTGGCCCGGCCTCATGGCCGGCTCGAGGTGTCTGGACGAGGGCCCTACAGGAGCCCGGTTTCTGTTGCCGCCGCCGGACGGGCGAAGTATAGCGGAAGTGGCCGATTCGGAGGGGAGTCCGCTCGCCGTGGGTCCAAAGCCTGTGCTAACCTCGCCCAAGGATAGCTTGTCGGGGCCCCGCGATCGATGTCAGACTTTTCAAAGAAATAGCCGATATGCCCGTCGTCGCCGACAAGGCGATCGATTGCCTCGGGCTCTTCTGCCCGATGCCGATCGTGAAGACACGTGAGGCGATGCGGCACATGGAGGCGGGGCAGGTTCTCGAAGTCACGTCGGACGATCCGGGCTCCGAAGCGGACATGAAAAGCTGGTCGGCTCGAACCGGCAACGAGCTGGTGGAGATGCAGAGGAATGGCGCGGTCTTCCGCTTCTTCGTCCGAAAGGCTCGCTAGACCCGGCATCCCGGCGGTGGGCTCCCGCGTCTACCTCGACTACGCGGGCTTCTCCCCGGTCGATCCGCGCGTGGTCGCGGTCATGCGGCCGTTTTTCGAGGGCGGCGTGGGCAATCCGAACGCTCAGCACTCGCTCGGGCTCGAAGCCCGCGCGTCCCTCGATGGCGCGCGCGCGAAGGTGGCGCGGCTGTTCGCCGCGACTCCGGGCGGCGTGATCTTCACCGCGAGCGCGACCGAGGCGAACAATCTCGCCGTCAAAGGGCTCGCGCAGCGGGCCGCCGGCCGGCACATCGTCACCTCCGCGATCGAGCACATCTCGCTGATCGACTCGTGTCGCGACCTCGAAAAGCGCGGCTGGAGCGTGACCTACGTAGGGGTGGACGCGGACGGCCGCATCGATCCCGAGGCGGTGGCGAGCGCCATCCGCCCGGACACGGCGCTCGTCTCGATCATGGCGGCCAACAACGAGATCGGCACGATCCAGCCGGTCCGCGAGATCGGCCGGATCGCGCGCGCCCGCGGCGCGCCGTTCCACGTCGACGCGGTCGGCGCCGCCGGGCGCGTGCCGCTCCTGGTCGACGACTGTCGCATCGACTTGCTCACCGTGTCGTCGAACGACCTCTACGGGCCGCCCGGCGCCGGCGCCCTCTGGGCGCGCGCGAGCGTCAAGCTGGCCCCGCTGACGGTCGGAGGCGGGCAGGAGCGCGGATATCGCTCGGGCACCGAGAACCTGCCGGCGATCGCCGGGATGGGCGTCGCGGCCGATCTGGCGCGCGTCGAGGTCGCCGGCGAAGTGGCCCGCCTTCGCGAGCTGCGCGATCGCCTGCTGACGGGGCTCCTCGCCTGCGTTCCGGAGGCGCGTCGGACGGGCGCCGGCGGAGACGACCGGCTCCCGCAGAACGCGTCGATCGTCGTGCCCGGCATGAAGGCCGAGAGCGTCCTGACCGACCTGGATCTGCGCGGGATCGCCGCCTCGTCGGGCGCCACCTGCACGGCGATGACCGGCGAGCCGTCGCACGTGCTACGCGCGATCGGCTGCGACCGTGACACGGCCGAGAGCTCGCTCTGCTTCACCCTCGGCCGCTGGACCACGGCCAGCGAGATCGATCTCGTGATCGACGCGGTCCCCGCGGTGGTCGCCCGCCTCCGCCGGCTGGCGTCGCCGTAGGGTGCGCCTCTTCCTCTTCGACATCGATGGCACGCTCGTGAGCGTGCGGGGCGCCGGACGCACGGCCTTCGCCCGCGCGCTCGAGGAGGTCTACGGCACCGCCGGCACGATCGAGCGCTACGACTTCCGCGGCCGCACCGACCTGCGCATCGTCCACGACCTGATGACCGAAGCGGGGCTGGACATCGACCAGATTCGCGCGCGGGTCGAGGCCTGCTTCCAGGCCTACACGCGCGAGCTGACCCGGACCATCGGCGACGGCTCACGGGTGCAGGTCTTGCCGGGCGTGGCGGAGGTGGTCCGGCGCCTCGGCGCGCGGCCCGACGCGATCGTCGGGCTCCTTACCGGCAACATCGAAGCCGGCGCTCGGATCAAGCTCGAGCCGACGGGGCTCTGGCCGCTGTTCCGGGTGGCCGCCTACGGCGGCGACGATGCCGACCGGCGCCGCTTGCCCGCGATCGCGCGGGAGCGGGCCCGAGCCCTCGGCCACGAGTTCGCGTTCGACCGCATCACGATCATCGGCGACACCCCGCTGGACGTCGAGTGCGCGCGAAGCTGCGGGGCGGTGGCGGTCGCCGTCGCGACCGGCCAGCATCCGGTCGAGGAGCTCGCGACCTGCCGGCCCGATCTGCTCTTCAGCGATCTCGCCGACGTCGATCGCGTCGTGGCGCGGCTGGCCGACGGCATCGCGTGACCCCGTCGCTCGTCTCCGTGTGGCTCCACCTGCTGGGCGTCGTGACGTGGATCGGCGGCCTCATGTACCAGGCGCACGTGCTCGGGCCCGCGGCCCGGCGGGACGGCGTGGCGCCGCTCGTCGAGATGCTGCGCCGCGCGCGACGGGTGACGTGGGCCGCGGTCGCGCTGGTCGTGCTGACGGGGTTCTACAACGTGACCCTGCTGGGCCCGCTCGACCGGGCGCTGCAGAGCGGCGCCGCGCTGCTGCTGGCGCTCAAGTTCATGCTCGTGCTGGCGGCGGTGGCGGTCGCCGGCCAGCGCGACTTCGCGCAGGTCCCGCGGCTGGCGCGCGCGGTGGCCGCCGGCGACGATCCGCGCCCGGCGCTCTCGGCGATCGCGTGGATGGACCGCGTCGTGCTGCTGCTCGCGGTCGTGATCATCTACCTCGGGCTCGCGGTCTCGCGCGCCTGATCGGCGAGCGCGCGCGCCGGCGGCAACCCGCGGCTCAGAGACCGGTGATCTTGATGCCGGAGTTCTTCAGCTTGTAGCGCCGGTTGATCGTGGCGAGGATCGCGGTGATGCCCTCGAGCGGTCCGGCGTTGCTGAGCGGGCCGACGTCGATCGGCCTGAGGCCCATCGAGCGGGCGAGCTCGGCCACGGTGTCCTTGGCGGATGCGTCGCCACCGCAGAGGAGCAGATCGCACTCGATCGCGTGCTCCGTCTCGGACAGCTCGTGGGCGGCGATGTGGTGGAAGGCGGCCACGACCCTCGCGTCGGGCAAGAGCGCCTGGGCCTCCTCCGCCGACGACCCGGCTGCCGGCGGCGTGAACAGGCGCGGGCCGCCGAACGTGAGCGGCACGACCGTCGAGATCACAACCTTGCCGTGGCAGGCCTCGCGCACCGCGGGGAGCGTCGCCGCGAGCCCCTGCGCCGGCAGCGCGACGACGATCACCGTTCCCAGGCGCGCGGCCTCGGCGTTGGACTCGCCCATGATCGGCAGCTTCTTGGTCTGCTCGCGGAGCTCGGCGGCCTTCGTCTTCGCCCGCTCGGCGTCGCGCGAGCCGATGATGATCGAGTGGCCGACGAGCGCCCAGCGCGCCGCCAGCCCCGCGCCTTCCTTGCCGGTACCACCGAGGATCGCGATGTTCATGACACGGCCGTTCAGCGGAAGAGGTCACGCGCCGGCTCGCGCAGGAGCGGTTTCGAGCCTTCCTCGCTCGGCCTGAGCGCGAGCCCGCGCACGATCGCGGCCGGGACGCGGTCGAGCTTGCCCATGACCGGCTCCGCCGCGCCGGCGAGCTCGTCGGCGAGCGCCAGGATCGTCGCCTGCAGCGGACGGCCGGCGGGATCGCGCTCGCCGAGATAGCTGAGGAGCGGCGCGAATCCGGCGATCCCGATCGCGACGTTCGTGAGCCCCTCGCGCCAGGGCCGGCCGAACGTGTCGGTGACGATCACGAATACCTCGACGCCGGCGAGCGCGCGCACCCGGTCGCGCACCGCGCGCGCCGAGCGGTCGGAATCCTCGGGCAGGAGCGCGACCGAATCGGCGTCGACGTTCGACTGATCGATGCCGGCGTTCGCGCAGATCCAGCCGTGGTGGGTCTCGGTGATGAGCACGCCCTTGTCCATGCGCACGACGCGCCGCGATTCCTTGAGGATCACCTCGACCAGACGCGGATCCTTGGCGAGCCCGGGCGCCATCGCCAGCGCGATCGGCGAGGGCTGGACGTCGGCCAGCTTCACGAGCCGGCCCTCGGCCTTCGACACGATCTTCTGGCCGATCACGAGGAGATCGCTGGAGGCCACGGGCGTTCCCTGGCGCGCGGCCGCCTCGACGATGAGCCGCGCGATGTCGTCGCCCGGGCGCACCTCGCCGATGCCTTCGATGCCGATCACCTCGTAGCGCGGCGGGCGGGTCACCGGGCCTCGTCCCTCGACGCGTGCGTCGACGCGAGACGCTGACGCCAGCTCGCGATGAGCCGACGCGTCTCGGTGTCGCGGCGCTCGGCCAGGAGCGCCGTGAGGTCCTCGGGCGCGTCGAGGTCGAGCCCGAGCCCCGGCAGGGCCAGCACGCGCGGCGTGAGGCCGCGCTCGCGCGCGGTCGCGAGATGGCGCGCGAACGAGGGCTCCCCGAACGTGAGCGGCATCGCGGCCGGCGGCGCCAGCGCGACCCCGTTGGTGCCGAGGCCGGAGCGGGACGGGACGAAGATTGGCGCGCCGTCCCGTACCCCGTCGACGACCTGTCTCAGCTCGTCGGCGGTGACACACGGCACGTCTCCCGGGATGGTCAGAAAGACGCAGGCGCCTCGCCGCGCCGCCTCGGCCTGGGCCAGCGCCACGGCGGCCGTGTGGCCGCGGTTCTCCACTTCGGAGACGGGCTCGGCGCCGAGCGAGCGCGCGATCGCCGCCGCGGCCGGGTCGCGCGTGACGACCCACACGCGTTCGACGTCGGCGGCCGCAACGGCTCGCAGCACGTCGACCAGCATGGCGCGCGCCAGCTCGCCGCGCTCGGCAACGGAGAGAACGTTCGTCAGCCGCTGCTTGGCGTGCTTGAGGTCTTTGACCGGCACGGCGAGGACGAGACGCGGCCCGGCTCCGTTCTTCATGTCGCGCGCCGCGCGAGCGCCGCGTCGAGCACGCGACGGGCGAGCGTCGCTTCGTGCGCGCGGCTCGTCATCACGATCTCCGCCACCTCCGCCTCGACGCCCACCCGAGCCAGGTCGCCCACACACGCGCGGTCGCGCGAGTCGATCAGGAGCCGGCGGAGCCAGGGCGCGTACGCCTCGGCGACGCCGAGCGGCGAGACCGTGAGCCCACGGACCCGCATGAGGGCGCCGGCCGGACCGCTCACCGCGGCGCCGCCGACGATCGGGCTCACGCCGACGACGGGCGCCGCGGTCGCGCTCAACGCCTCGACGATCCCGGGCACGGCGAGGATCGGGCCGATGGAGGTGACGGGATTGGAGGGACAGACGATGACGACGTCCGCCGTTCGGATCGCCTCGACGACACCCGGGGCGGGACGCGCGCACGGCGCGCCGTCGTAGTCGACGCCGAGCACCTCGACGAGCGCCTTCTCACGCACGAAATACTCCTGGAACGTCAAACGCCCACCCGGTGTGCGGATCATCGTCCGGACCGGATCGTCGCTCATCGGCAGGATGCGCGAGGCGACGCCATGATCGGTGGCGAGCCGTGCCGTCACCGTCGAGAGTGGGTGCCGCTCGGCGAGCGCCCGGGTGCGCATGAGATGCGTCGCGAGGTCGCGGTCGCCGAGATTGAACCACGTGTCGGCGCCGTGCGCGGCCATGGCGGCCAGGCAGTTGAACGTCTCGGCGGTCAGTCCCCAGCCGCGCTCCACGTCGAGCAGCCCGGCGAGGGCGTAGGTCACGGTGTCGAGGTCGGGGGAGATATGTAGCCCCCAGACCTCGGTGTCGTCGCCGGTGTTGCCGATGACGGTGAGCTCGCGCGGCGTCACGCACGTCGCGAGGCCACGGAGGAGCTTGGCGGCGCCGGTGCCGCCGGCGAGCGTGACGACGCGCATGGTCAGTCGCGGGCGGTTTCTCGGAGCGTCCACAACGCGGTGCCGCCGCGCCACGCGTAGAGCCCGCTGCCCGGCCGACCCGCGAGATCGGCCGGCAGGGTGCCCTCGGGCACGGGAATGAAGCCGAAGCGCACCCACACCCGATCGAGGCTCTGCGGGCGCGCGAAAAGCGTGACGACGCCGGACGCCACCGCGTGATCGAGGACGGCGGCCACGAGCTGTGAGGCGATCTCTAAGGCCTCGGTCGCGGCGCGGACGACCGGTCCGTGCAAGAGCATGGCCACGCCGCTCCGCTCTCCGACCACGGCGCCGACCAGACGCTGACCGCCGTCCGTGGCGCCCCACGCGACGGCGATGTCGTCGGTGGGAGGCCAGGGGACCGCGGCGAAATCGAAGAGCGGACGGGCCATCGCGGCGTCCGGCAGGGGACGGTATCCGATTCCCTGCCAGACCCTCGGAACGGTCGCAGAAGCGAGTGAGGGGGCTGGAGCGGCGGCGGGCCGAGTGCCCCCCGTGCGATTTCCAGTCCTACTTCTTGCCAAGCACCGCGTCCTTCAGGCTCTTCGCGAGCCGGAACTTGCAGACACGCTTGGCCGGAATCTTGATGGGCTCGCCGGTCTGTGGATTCCGTCCCATCCGCGCCTTGCGGTTCGCGAGCACCAGCTTGCCGAAGCCCGGAAGGACGAACGCGCCGCTCTTCTTCGCTTCCTTGGACGCGAGCGAGAGCGTCTCGTCGAGGATACCCTCGATCTGTTTCCGGGTGAGGCTGGACTTCTCCGCAAGGTACGCGACCGTCGCGGTCTTCGTCATCGTCTTCGCCACAGGTGACCTCCTGTCGATCGAGGGTGGTAGTTGAACGCAAACTGCATTATTACCACAGGCCTACCCGGCGCGGCTAGCCGCGCGTGAAGCGGAATTCTCCCGAGGCGATCAGTCGGCGATACGAGCCGAAGCGTGCCTCCGCGTCGTCGACTTTGTCCAGGGGGGAATCGGGGGTTTCCCCATCTCTATAGGTTCGAATGAGGCCGTACACCGTGTCGCGCTGCGCGGGCACCCGCCCGACGTCGCGGATGAGGCGATGGAGCTCGGCCGGCCCGACGAGCTGGCCGTATTGCGCGCCGGCCGACGTCGAGATCGACTCGTTGATCAGGGTGCCCCCGAGATCGTTGGCGCCCGCGCCGAGCAGCAGCTGGGCGAGCTTCGGTCCTTCCTTGACCCAGGACGACTGGATGTTGCGGAACGTCGCGCCGAGCATGAGCCGCGCGAGCGCGTGCATCTTGACGACCTCGGCGCCGGTGGCGCCGGGTCGGACGCCGGGGACGAGGCCCTTCGAGTACATCGGCGCTTCGGAGTGGATCAGCGAGAGCGGCACGAACTCCGTGAACCCGCCGGTGTCCTTCTGGATCGAGCGCAGCAGCGCCATGTGGCGGATCCAGTGGGCCGGCGTCTCCACGTGACCGTACATGATCGTGGAGGTCGTGCGGATGCCGAGCGCGTGCGCGGTCGTGATCACGTCGACCCACTGGTCGACGGTGATCCGGCCGCGCGCGATGACGTCGCGGATCGCCTGGTCGAGGATCTCGGCCGACGTGCCGGGCAGGGTGCCGAGCCCCGCCGCCTTGAGCTCGCTCAGATACTCCCGGATCGGCAGCCCCGAGCGCACCGAGCCGTACAGCACCTCCTCGGGCGAGAACGCGTGGATGTGCAGCTCCGGCAGCGCCGTCGTGATCGCGCGCGTGAGATCGATGTAGTAGCGTCCGTCGAGCTTCGGCGGCAGCCCCGCCTGGATGCACACCTCGGTGGCGCCGAGATCCCGCGCCTCCTGGGCGCGCCGCACCACCTCCGCGAGCGGCAGGAAGTAGCCCTCTTCCTCGCGGTGGTCGCGGCTGAACGCACAGAACGTGCAGTGCTTGATGCAGACGTTCGTGAAGTTGACGTTGCGATTGACGACATAGGTGACGACGTCGCCCGCCTGCCGCTGCCGGAGCTCGTCGGCGACCAGGCTCAAGGCGTGCAGATCGCGGCCCTCGGCCCCGGTGAGCGCGATGCCGTCCTCGACCGACACTTCGTGGCCATCGAGGGCTCGGGTGAGGGTCGGGCGGAGATCGCGCGAGACCCAGTCGAGCGAGCCGAGGAGGCTACCAGCGACGCCAGCGTTCATAGGATTCCTTGACGAGACCGTGCTCGTCGACCAGGGCCTGGACGCGCGCGCGCAGGCTCTCGTCCACGTACTCGGCGCGCGTCGCGAACTCCGGATAGATCGCCAGACGCTCGCGCAGGACGAAGCCCTGGCTCTCGGTCGCGCGCCGGAGCTCGGGGATCAGCGGCCACGGTTTCTCCGGGTTGATGTGATCGAGGGTCAGCGGCGAGATGCCCCCCCAGTCGTTGAGACCCGCCGCCAGGAGCCGCGGATAGACGTCGGGCGTGAGGTTCGGCGGCGCCTGGATGTTCACGTCGGGCCCGAGGACGAGCCGCGCCACCGCGAGGGTCCACAGGAGATCCTCGAGCGAGGGCTCGGGCGCCTCGCGCATCGGGATCCGCGGCTTGGCGCGGAAGTTCTGGACGATCACCTCCTGGATGTGACCGTGCTTCTCGTGGAGGTCGCGGATGGCGACGAGCGTGTCCGCGCGCTCGCGCCGCGTCTCGCCGATGCCGATGAGCAGGCCGGTCGTGAACGGGATGCCGAGCTTGCCGGCGAGCGCGATCGTCTTGAGCCGGCGCGCCGGCACCTTGTCGGGTGCCCCGTCGTGCGCCATCCCGCGCGCGAGGAGCCGCTCCGACACCGTCTCGAGCATGAGGCCCATGCTCACGTTCACCTCGCGCAGCGCGGCCAGGTCGCGCTCGCCCATCACTCCCGGGTTGGCGTGGGGCAGGAGCGGCGACTCCGCGAGGACCGCCGCGCAGACGGCGCGGAGATACGACAGGGTCGTGCGGTGCCCGTGCCGCCGGAGAAACTCGCGGTGGCTCGCGAACGAGGCCTCGGGCTTGTCGCCGAGCGAGAACAGCGCTTCCTTCGCGCCCAGCCGGCCGCCCGCCTGTGCGAGCGCCACCACCTCGTCCGGCGCCATCGTGTGGGCCCCGGGCTCGCCCGGATCGCGGCGGAACGTGCAGTAGCCGCAGTAGTCGCGGCACAAGGTCGTCAGCGGCACGAAGACCTTGGCCGAGAACGTGACGGTGCGGCCCCGGCCGCGGTCGCGCAGCTCGCCGGCGCGGGCGAGCAGCTCCGGGAGCCCTGCCGCCGGCGTGTCGATGAGCGAGCACGCGTCCTGGTGCGAGATCATGACCGGCGCCGCGCGGCCTTCTTCTTCGACGACGTCGTGGACCCGCCGCGACGCGACGGTGCGGCGGCGGCGCCGGCCCGCGAGAGCTTGGGCCGCACGTCGTTCGCGAAGTGCTCGATGTTCGCGAGGACCGCCCGCAGCTCCTGCACGGTGTGGTCGAAGACGAAGTGCGACACACCGAGCTCCTGGTAGCGGCGGATGTCGGCCGCAATCTCGTCCGCGGAGCCCTGGAACGGCGGCCGATCGCCGGCGGCGGCCTTGGCGTTCCGGCCGCGCACTTCCATCGGAACGCGGATCGTGAGCACGACCGACTTCGGATCGCGTCCGGCGCGCCGCGCCCAGTCGTGGATCTCCTGCGCCTTCAAGGCGTACTCGTCCGGCCTGAGCATCGCCGGCGGCCGCATCGCGATCGGATGCCAGCCGTCGCCGATGGTGCCGGCGCGCCGGAGCGCGGCGCCGGTGTGGCCGCCGATCCAGACGGGAATGCCGCCCCGCTGCACCGGCTTGGGGAGCACGTGGATGTCGCGGACCGAGTAGTGCTTGCCCTCGTAGCTGACCGGATCGGTCGTCCACGCGGTGCGCATCAGCTTGATGTAGTCGTCGGTCACCCGGCCGCGCTCCTCGAACGGCGGCGCGCCGAGCGCCTCGAACTCCTCGCGCAGCCAGCCCACACCCGCGCCGAGGATGACCCGCCCCTTCGAGAGCACGTCGATCGTCGCGAGCATCTTGGCCTGGAGCAGCGGGTTGCGATACGGGACGACGAGCACGCTGATGCCGAGCCGGGCCCGCTTGGTCGCGTGCGCGAGGTGGCTCAAGGTCGTCAGGGGCTCGAGGTAGTCCTGCGCGAGCCCGCCGGGAAACTGCCCGCTCGTGGTGTAGGGGTACACCGACTTGCCCGACGCGACGGGCATCACGACGTGGTCGGTGACGAACAGCGAGTCGAACCGCAGCGCGTCGGCTTTCTCGGCGAGCTGCAGGACGACGTCGATATTGGCCAGCGGCCCGCGACCCGGAAGCGAGAACCCGAACTCCACGATCTCCTCCGAGAATTATGGCGGTTTCCTGGAACGCGACGGCCGATATGGTATCACTAAGCGGGATGCAATTCTTCGACGTCGTCGTCATCGGCGCCGGCCATGCGGGCTGCGAGGCGGCGCTGGCCTCTGCGCGCATGGGCTGCCGGACGTTGCTGCTCACGATGAACCTCGACGCGATCGGCCAGATGTCGTGCAACCCCGCCGTCGGCGGCACCGCGAAGGGCCATCTCGTCCGCGAGATCGACGCGCTCGGCGGCGAGATGGGACGCAACACCGACCGCGCCGCGATCCAGTTCAAGACGCTCAACGCCTCGCGCGGCCCGGCGGTCCGGGCGTCGCGGGCCCAGTGCGATCGCGCGCGCTACCGGGGTGCCATGAAGCGCACCGTCGAGAGCGAGCCGAATCTCGAGGTGCGACAAGGGCAGGCGGTGCGCTTCGTCCTCGACCGAGGCCGGGTCGCCGGGGTCGAGGACCAGATCGGCGTGCGCTACGGCGCGCGCGCGGTCGTCGTCACGACCGGGACGTTCCTGCGCGGGCTGATTCACGTCGGGCTCACCCGCCACAGCGCCGGCCGCGCCGGCGAGTTCGCGTCCGTCGATCTCTCGAACGCGCTGCGCGACCTCGGGCTCACGCTCGGGCGGCTGAAGACCGGCACGTCGCCGCGCCTGCGACGCTCGACGATCGACTACGCGGGGCTCGAGGAGCAGCGCGGCGATGCCGAGCCGTGGCCGTTTCACTGGGCCAGCACGCGGCTCGAGCTGCCGCAGATCGCGTGTCACGTGACGTACACGACGCCCCGTACCCACGAGATCGTCCGCGAGAACCTCGATCGATCGCCGCTCTACTCCGGCGTCATCGATGCGACCGGCGTCCGGTACTGTCCCTCGATCGAGGACAAGGTGAAGCGGTTCGCCGACCGCGAACGCCACCAGGTGATCCTGGAGCCCGACGGGCTCGAGACCGAAGAGGTGTACGCGAACGGGATCTCGACGAGCCTGCCTCCGGACGCGCAGGAGAGGCTCGTCCACTCGATCCCCGGCCTCGAGCGCGCCGAGATCATGCGCCCGGGCTACGCCATCGAGTACGACTTCGTCCATCCGACGCAGCTCGCGCCGACGCTCGAGTGCCGCGCGGCGCCGGGGCTCTACCTGGCCGGCCAGATCAACGGCACGACCGGCTACGAGGAGGCGGCCGCCCTCGGGCTCTGGGCCGGCGCGAACGCGGCCTCGGCGGTGCTCGGTCGCGAGCCGTTTCTCCCGGACCGCTCCGAATGCTACATGGCGGTGCTCGTGGACGACCTGGTCACCAAGGGAACGCTCGAGCCCTATCGGATGTTCACCTCGCGCGCCGAGTATCGTCTCCTGCTCCGCGAGGACAACGCGGACCTCCGCCTGACACCGGCGGGTTACCGCCTCGGGCTGGTCCCGCGCGCGCGATACGAGGCGGTCGAGTGTCGGCGCGCGCAGACGGCGGCGGAGATTCGCCGCCTCGAGGGCACGCGCGTCGGCGGGACCCCGCTGCTCCAGCTGCTCCGCCGCCCGGAGGTGACCTACGCCGACGTCCGGCGCTTGGCCCCCGGGGCGCTCACGGACGTCGCGGTGGCGCGCCAGGTCGAGGTCTCCGCGAAGTACGAGGGCTACATCCGTCGCATGCTGGACGACGTCGCGCGCTTCAAGCGCCTCGAGCAGCGCTTGATCCCCGACGCGCTCGACTATCGCAACGTGCCGGGCCTCTCGACCGAGATCCGCGAGCGGCTCGCGGAGGTCCGCCCACGCTCGCTGGGACAGGCCTCGCGCATTCCCGGCGTGACTCCGGCGGCCATCTCGATCCTGGCGGTGTGGTGTCACCGAGCCGAGTCGGCGGAGACGAGGCGCTGACGCTCCGGGCGGCGCCGACGGCGGTCGGGCGGAGGCCCGACGGGCGGTGAGCGCGGCGTCGTCGCGCGGCGTGACGCCCGAGGAGTTCCTGAAGAAGCCACGCGGGCGCGATCGTGGCCCTGGCGGACGAGACGGCGACGTGCGCGTCCATGTGGGAGACGAACCCGTCGGGCGAGCTCCGTCCCGAGCTCTTTCCCCTGACTCTCCAACTGTCCGTAAACCTTATCCGAAACGCCGGTAGCGGGACCTTGACAGCCGAGGCCCAGATCGTCCATCGTGGTCGTACGATTCTCGTCGTCGACGTGGAAGTCTTTGACGATCAGCGGCGGCTCATCGCCAAGCTCGCGGCGACTCAACTCGCTCCGGCGGCTCCGCCGGCTGAGGCTCGACCTCACACAGGGTGAGAGGCGGAATGCGGCTCGCCTCGAAGATATTTCTGACGTCGGCGGTGGTCGTCGTCGTGCTCGGCGTGGTGGGCGTCCTGAGCCTGCGCGCCGTCGGCCGTCTCGCCTCCGTCAACCGTGAGATCACCACTCGCACCGTTCCCGCTCTCCGGCTGGCCGCTTCGACGCGCGACATCGTCCCAGCCCTGGTTCGCCTGGAAGCCCGGTTCCTCGTGCTGAACGACCCGCGCTTCATCGGCGCCTGGAACGAGCGCGCCGATCGGTTGCGGGTGAGCCTGATCCGGCTGCGCGAGTACACGACGAACGCGCAGGAAGTGCGTCTCCTCGAGGACGCCAGCGAATCCTTCGAGCGCTACTACGGCACGGTCGGTCAGATCCACGCGCTGCTCGCGCGCGGCCAGCGCGTGCGCGCCGCGGCCCTCTCGGAGGGCGCCTCGCGGTCGCTCGCCGATCGCGTCGAGGCGAATCTCGAGGCGTTGACCGAGTCGATGCACGCCGACGTCCTGCAGGCGCAGGCCGAGGTCGCGCGTCTCGAGGCGCGCACCTGGTCGGGCGTGCTACTGGCGCTGGGGGCGGCGGTGGGGCTGGCGCTGATCGGAAGCGGGCTCATCGCGCACCGCCTGACTCAAAAGCTCCAGAAGCTGTCGGCCGCGACCTCGGCCGTGGCCGCCGGGTCGTTCGAGGAGCCCATTGCCGTCGAAGGCCGCGACGAGGTCGGCCAGCTCGCGCGCTCGTTCAGCTCGATGGCGCGCGAGCTCCGGCGGATGGAGGAGACCAAGGAAGAGTTCTTCGCCTCGGTGTCCCACGAGTTGCGCTCGCCGCTCACGTCGATCCGGGAAGGCGCCCACCTCCTGCGCGACCGGGTCTCGGGGCCGCTCAACGACAAGCAGCGGCGGCTCGTCGAGATCATCGCGGCCGGCGCTGACCGCCTGCTTGGACTCGTCAACCAGATCCTCGAGGTGTCGCGCCTTCGGGCGGGCGTGCTGCCGATCCAGCGCGAGCGCCTCGACCTGGACAAGGTCATCACGCGCGCCGTGGAGGAGCTCAAGCCGAGCGCGGACCAAGCCGGCGTCGTGCTCGAGCGGGAGAGCGTCGGCGAGGAATTCGTGCTCCTGGGCGACGAGACGCGGCTCCTGCAGGTGGTCGTCAACCTCGTCGGCAACGCCATCCGCTTCACGAAGCGCGGCGGACGAGTCGTGGCGCGCCTCGTGTCGACCGGACCGGAGCTCGAGATCCAGGTCGAGGACACGGGCATCGGGATCCCGCCGGCCGAGCTCCCGCACGTGTTCGAGCCGTACCGGCAGGCGCACGGCGATCGAGGCGGGACGGGTCTCGGCCTCGCGATCGTCCGCGGCGTCGCGCAGGCCCACGGCGGCCGGGTCACCGTCGAGTCACAGGAAGGGAAGGGGAGCCGGTTCACCGTGCTCCTGCCGCGCTCATGACGCGAGCGTGGACGGCGGTCGCGCTCTCGCTGGTCCTCGCCGGCTGCAGCTCGTGGGGCTTCACCAATCCCTTCGGCGGCCCCAGCACGATGCTCGCGAAGGCCGATCGGCTCACCGCCGACGGCGACTACCGCTCGGCGGTCGCCGCGTACGACGCGTACCTCGCGCAGCACTCCGACGACTCGCAGGCCATCCGGGCGCGTCGCGACGCGGTCGCGTCGATCGTGACGACCCGCGACGAGATCGCGCGGGTCAATCAGGAGCTCGCCCGCGTGCGCGACGAGCTCGCCAAGCGCGAAGGCGACCTGGCGCGGGTGCGCCAGGAGGCCGAGAAGCTTCGCGCCGACCTCGAGCGGCTCAAGCAGATCGACTTGCAGCTCGAAAAGCGAAAGTGATGACGACGTGAAGCAGAAGGTCCTCGTGGTCGACGACGACGCGGCGATCCTCGAGGTGCTCGAGATGCGCCTCACCGCGATGGGATTCGACGTCACCGCCACCAGCGACCCGCGCCGTGCGCTCGAGGCGACCGAGGCGGGCCGCTTCGACCTCGCCCTTCTCGACCTGCGCATGGAGCCGACGGACGGCATGCGCCTCATGGAGGGCCTCCACGAGCGGCAGCCGCGTCTGCCCGTGCTGATCATGACGGCGCACGGCACGATCCAGACGGCCGTGGAGGCGGTCCGGCGCGGCGCGTTCGACTATCTAACCAAGCCCTTCGTGCGCGACGAGCTCCGCTCGAAGATCGCGCGGACGCTGGCGACGCGCCGCTGGGCGCGCGACCGGGAGCGGCTGTTGACGGTCGGCCAGGCGCTCGCCTCGTCGGGCGTGATGGCCCGCGTGCTCGACTCCGTCGCGCAGGCCACGGTCGAGGCGACCGACGCGGACCGCTGCGTGGTGTTCCAGCTCGAGCAGGGGCGCCTCGTGCCGATGGCGAGCGCCGGCTCGCCGCCGCCGGTGTGGAGCCGCCTGGAGGCCGCGGCGTCGGCGGCGATGGACAAGGGGATGCCGATCACCATGTCGGGCGCGGCCGATGGCGCCGACAGCGGCACGATCGTGGCCGCGCCGCTCGTCGTCCAGCGCGGCCCGGCCGGTGCCTTGGTGATCGAGACCGCGGCGCGGCTCGAGCCGGGCGAGGACGATCTCGAGCTCCTGGCACTGTTCTCGTCGCAGGCGGCGATCGCGATTCGCAACACGCACGATCTCGAGAGTCTCAAGAGCGGCGCCGTGGCGGCGCTCGGCCGCATGGCCACGCAGGTCGCCCACGAGGTGAAGAATCCGCTGGCCGGCCTCCGGCTCTACGTGCGCCACCTCGAGCAGCATCTGGTCAAGGTCGACGACGCGAAGGGACGGGATCTCGCCGGCAAGATCGCGATCACGGTCGATCACCTGACGAGCGTCGTCGCCGAGATCACCGCGTTCGGCCGTCCGCCCGAGCTCCACCGCGTGCCGACGGCGCTGCACCCGCTGCTCGACGAGTGCCTGGAGCTCGCGCGGGCGCGGCGACCGACCGAGCGCGTCGACATCATCACGGCCTATGACCCCTCGTGCCCGGAAGCGCGGCTCGACGCGCGCGAGCTCAGGAAGGCGTTCCTGAACCTCATCCTGAACGCGCTCGAGGCGCTCGAGGGTGCCGGCCGGCTGACGGTCGCCACCGCGTACTCGGCGGCGACCGGCACCGTCACGGTGACCATCGAGGACACCGGCCCGGGCATGACGGAAGAGACGCTGGCGCGCGCCTTCGACCTGTTCTTCACGACCAAGCCCGACGGGACCGGCCTCGGCATGTCGATCGCGCGCTCGGTCGTCAACCTGCACGCCGGCGAGCTCACGGTGTCGAGCCGGGTGGGCGAGGGCACCCGCGTGCAGGCCCGCCTGCCGCTCGAGCCTTCCACCGATGCCTCGCGCGCGCCGGGCGCCGGCGCGTGACGCCCGATCTCAACTCGTGTCGAGAGCCTCGCTTGCGTGCTTCGTTACGATGAAACGGATGCACAACCGACGAGTGCGACAAGGGACCCCTGACGCCGCCGTGCGGAGCCGGCTCGCACCTGTCTCAGTTCACCCTCGCTTCGCCATGGGGCCCGCGACCGGGCAAGCCGGGCTCGCGAACCGCAGCGCGGCGACTACGCCGTGCGGAGCCGGCTCGCATCTATCTCAGGCCACCCTCGGTCAAAGCCGGTCGCCGAGGACCCCGCTCCAATGAAGCGCGCTCATACGATCCTCGTCGTCGACGACGAGAAGACGATCGCCGACGGCCTTCGGCTCACGCTCGAGAGCGAAGGCTACGGCGTGCGCACCGCCGGCAGCGTGCGCGAGGCGCTGGGCGCGCTCGTGCAGGGTGACCCGCACGCGGCCATCGTCGACCTGATGCTGCCCGACGGCGACGGCCTGCAGCTCACCCGAGAGCTCAAGCGGCGCGATCCCGCTCTCGAGGTGCTCGTGATCACCGCCTACGGCTCGGTGCGCAAGGCGATGGAGGCCACGAAGGGCGCCGGCGCGTTTCACGTCCTCGAGAAGCCGTTCGAGCCGGACGAGCTCCTGGGCCTCCTCGAGAACGCGCTCGAGCACAGGAAGCTGGTCGGCGAGAACGCCGACCTCAAGCGCCGGCTCGTCGACCAGGTCGCCGACACGGAAATCCTCGGCAGCGCGCCGGGCATCCAGCGCGTGCTGGAGACGGTCGCGGCGGTGGCGGACGCCGATGCCAACGTGCTCATCATCGGCGAGAGCGGCACCGGCAAGGAGCTGCTCGCCAACGCGCTCCACGAGCAGAGCCACCGGCGAAACGGCCCGTGGATCAAGATCAACTGCGCGGCGCTGCCCAAGGATCTGATCGAGTCGGAGCTGTTCGGTCACACGCGGGGGGCGTTCACGGGCGCGACCACGGAAAAGGTCGGGCTGCTCGAGGAGGCCGACGGCGGGTCGCTCCTCCTCGACGAGATCACGGAGATGCCGATGGACCTGCAGGCGAAGCTCCTGCGGGTCCTCGAGGAGCGAATGGTGCGTCGCCTCGGCGCCGCGAAGGCCGTTCCGATCGACTTCCGCCTGATCAGCTCGACCAACCAGAGCCCGGACGTGGCGCTCCGCGAAGGTCATCTGCGCCAGGACCTCTATTTCCGGATCAACACCGTGTCGATCGAGGTGCCGCCGCTGCGCGAGCGGCGCGACGATATCCCGATCCTCGTCCGCGCCTTCCTCGATCGCTATCGCACCAAGCACGCGCGCGCGGTCGAGGGCATCGAGCCGGAAGCCTATCGGCGGCTGCTCTCGTGGTCGTGGCCGGGCAACGTGCGTGAGCTGCAACACGCGATCGAGCGCGCGGTGCTGGTGACGCGGGGCCCGCTGATCATCCTGGAGGACCTGCCCGAGCAGCTCCAGCACACCTCCCGCGAGGGCGGCGTCGGTCCGTCGGCGGTCGCGCCCTCGCAGGTGCCCGCCGGCTCGCTCGAGGAGATCGAGCGCGCCTCCATCCTCAAGGCGCTCGAAACGACGCGCTGGAACAAGCAGGCCGCAGCCGCCCTGCTGGGCCTGCGCCGGCCCACCCTCTACTCGAAGATGCGCAAGCACAGCATTCCGCAGCGCCGCGCCTAGCCGCACTCCATCCCCCGCCCGAATCGCGAGCAGTGAGGGGCGGCGTGCCTATTCGTTGGGCAAGGCCCCGTAGCCGTCCCGTCCCGGGCCCGCTCAAAGCGGCTGATTTCCTGAGGCTCCGCCGGCGCGCTCTCCGGGCATGGCGGTTGCTATCCCGAACCGGCCGGGAGGATTCCAGATGAAGAAAATTGAGGCCATCATCAAGCCTTTCAAGCTCGACGATGTGAAGGAGGCGCTCACCTCCATCGGAGTCATCGGTATGACGGTCTCGGAGGTTCGCGGGTTCGGGCGGCAGAAGGGCCACACCGAGCTCTATCGCGGTGGTGAGTACACGGTGGACTTCCTCCCCAAGATCAAGATCGAGGTGGTCGTGCCCGACCGCATCGTGGACAAGGTCTCCGAGATCATGTCGACGGCCGCCAAGACCGGCAACATCGGCGACGGCAAGATCTTCGTTCACCCCGTCGAGTCGGCGGTACGCATCCGCACGGGCGAGCGCGACGAGAGCGCGCTCTAGCAGAGAACGGCACCGAGAGCGACTCGTCGTTGAAGGAGGATTGACCGTGAAGGGATTGACTCTCGCACTGGCAGTGGTGCTGGTGCTGAGTGCCACGATGGCGGTGGCGATTGCTCAGCAGCCGACCGCGCGGGCGGCTGACTCAACGGCGGCCCCGGCGCCGGCCGCCGGCGCTCCGGCGCCCGCGTCGGCAGCAGCACCGGCAGCGCCCCCCGCCCCCGCGTCGAAGATCGACAAGGGCGACACGGCGTGGATGCTCACCTCGTCGCTCCTGGTCCTCATGATGACCGTACCCGGGCTGGCGCTGTTCTACGGCGGCATGGTGCGGCAGAAGAACGCGCTCGGCACGCTGATGCACAGCTTTATCATCGCCGCGCTCATCTCGATCCAGTGGGTGCTCTGGGGCTACAGCCTCGCCTTCGGTCCCGACAAGGGCGGGATCATCGGCGGCCTGGACTGGATCGGTCTGAGGAACGTGGGGCTCGAGCCGTTCGACGCGTACTCGAAGACGATCCCGCATCAGGCGTTCATGCTGTTCCAGATGATGTTCGCGATCATCACGCCGGCGCTCATCACCGGCACCTTCGCCGAGCGCAAGAAGTTCTCCGCGTTCCTGCTCTTCACCCTGCTGTGGGCGACGTTCGTCTACGATCCGCTCGCGCACTGGGTGTGGGGTGACGGCGGCTGGCTCAAGACGAAGGGCGCACTCGACTTCGCGGGCGGCACCGTCGTGCACATCTCGTCCGGCGTGTCGGCGCTCGTCTGCGCGATCATGATCGGCAAGCGGCGGGGCTTCGGGCACCAGCCTATGCAGCCGCACAACCTGCCGATGACGGTGATGGGCGCGTCTTTGCTCTGGGTCGGCTGGTTCGGATTCAACGCGGGAAGCGCGCTCGAGGCCAACGGCCTCGCGGTCAGCGCGTTCACCGCGACCAATACCGGCGCGGCCGCCGCGGCGCTCGGCTGGATGTTCACGGAGTGGATGAGCCGCGGCAAGCCGACCGTCCTGGGCGCCGCGTCCGGCGCCGTCGCGGGGCTCGTCGCGATCACGCCGGCCTCCGGGTTCGTCACGCCGATGGCCGCGGTGATCATCGGCGCCGTGGCCGGCTGGCTCTGCTACACGGCGTGCAACTTCAAGACGAAGCTCGGCTACGACGACTCGCTCGACGTGGTCGGCGTGCACGGGGTCGGGGGGACGTGGGGCGCGCTGGCGACCGGGCTCTTCGCGACCAAGGCCGTCAACGACGGCGGCGGCAACGGCCTCTTTTACGGCAATCCGGCCCAGCTCTGGATCCAGATCGTCGCGGTGGTGTCGACCTACATCTTGGCGATCGTGGCCACGGTCGTCATTCTCAAGGTCGTCGACGCGCTCGTGGGGCTGCGCGTCAGCGCCGAGGACGAGATGGCCGGGCTGGACCTCTCCCAGCACTCGGAGACGGCGTATGCGGCCGCGGGCGGGTACGGTGAGTTCGGCACGGCGGCGGGCGGCGGGATGAGCGAGGCCATGCGCGGCGCCGAGAGCAAGCCCCGGGTGGCGCATTGAGCCCACGCACCCGGCGGGGCTTGATTCACCTCTCGGTTCACCTTAAGGTAGGCAGACTGTTCATCACTCAGCACAGAAGGAGTCGCGCATGACGGCAAAGGACGTACTGAAGCTGGCCAAGGAGAAAGGCGCCAAGATCGTCGATCTCCGGTTCATCGATCTGCCGGGTTTGTGGCAGCACTTCTCGATCCCGGTGTCGGAGCTGACCGAAGAGATCTTCGAGGACGGTCTGGGCTTCGATGGGTCGTCGATCCGTGGGTTCCAGACGATCGACGAGTCCGACATGTTGCTGATGCCCGATCCGAACACGGCCGTCATGGATCCGTTCACGGCCGTGCCGACGGCAGTGCTCATCTGCAACGTCAAGGACCCGGTCACCGGCAAGCCCTACACGCGCGACCCGAGGTACATCGCCCAGAAGGCCGAGGCCTATCTCAAGAAGACTGGCGTGGCCGACACGGTTTACATCGGCCCCGAGCTCGAGTTCTTCTTCTTCGACTCGATCCGCTTCGACCAGGGCTACAACTCCGGCTACTACTTCATCGATTCCGAGGCTGGCTTCTGGAACTCGGGTAAGGAGGGGACGGCCGAGCAGCCGAACCTCGGCTACAAGCCGCGCTACAAGCAGGGCTACTTCCCGGTCCCGCCGATGGACAAGTTCCAGGACATCCGATCGGACATGGTGCTGGCGCTCGAGTCGGTCGGCGTCCGCATCGAGGTGCACCACCACGAGGTGGCGACCGGCGGGCAGACCGAAGTCGACATGCGGTACGACACCTTGACGAAGATGGCCGACAAGGTCCTCTGGTACAAATACTGCGCGAAGAACACGGCCCGGAAGTGGGGCAAGACCGCGACGTTCATGCCCAAGCCCCTGTTCCAGGACAACGGCTCGGGCATGCACACGCACCAGTCCCTGTGGAAGAACGGCAAGAACCTCTTCTACGAGCGGGGCGGCTACGCCGACATCTCGAAGAACTGCCTCTACTACATCGGCGGCATCCTCAAGCACGCGCCGGCGCTGCTCGCCTTGATCGCGCCGTCGACCAACTCCTACAAGCGGCTGGTCCCTGGGTACGAGGCGCCGATCAACCTCGTGTACAGCCAGCGCAACCGCTCCGCGTGCATCCGCATCCCGATGTACTCGAAGTCTGAAGGCGCCAAGCGCATCGAGTTCCGCACGCCGGACCCGACCTGCAACCCGTACCTGTCGTTCTCGGCGTGCCTGATGGCGGGGCTCGACGGCATCGCGAACAAGATCGATCCCGGCAAGCCGGTGGACAAGGATCTCTACGAGCTGCCGCCGGCCGAGGCGAAGAAGATCAAGCAGCTGCCGGGCGACCTCTCGATCGTGCTCGACAACCTCGAGAAGTCGCACGACTGGCTCCTGAAGGGCGACGTCTTCACACCCGACGTCGTCGAGACGTGGATCGAGTACAAGCGCAAGAACGAGGTCGACCCGGTACGGCTGCGTCCGCACCCCTGGGAGTTCGCGCTCTACTTCGATATTTGATTTGGATCGGGGGGAGCGAGCGCCGCTCCCCCCGATTGCTCCCCGTTGCTCCTTCCGCTGATGGCGTGAGGTTACCGGTCGAGCCAGGCGGCCATGAGGCGACCGCCGTAGTCGTAGCCGAGATTCGGCCCGTAGTTCTTCAAGGCACCGTCCCAGACCGCGATGTAGAGGCTCGAGGGTAGCTGGACGTAGTACTGCTGCTTGGCCAGGTAGCGCTGCAGGTCGTGGATGACCTCGCGCCGCTTCGCCACGTCGAAGATGCGCCGCTGGCGGATCAGCATGTCGGTGACGACCGGATCGTCGACGTGGCTCTGGTTCTTCGCCTCGCCCGGATAGTGCATGCCGTACAGGAAGTTGTCGGGATCCAGAAACGGCGTCTGCGGCCCGAACGTCATCGAGTCGAACTTCCCGAAATAGCAGCTGGCGATGAAGGCGCCGTACTCGCGCTGGTCGAGCTTCGTGTTGATCCCGACGGTCTTGAGATCCCTGAGGATGAGCTGGGCGTTGTCGCTGAGGAGCGTCGAGCCGTACGTCGTGAAGCACAGGCTCGCGGCAAAGCCGTTCGGATAACCGGCGGCGGCGAGCAGTCGCCGGGCCTCGGCGGGGTCGTGGCGGAAATACCTGGCGCTGTCGCCCATCTGATTGATCGGCAGGGCCCAGTCGACGAGGCCCGCCGGCACGGCCGGGTTGAAGTTCCCAACGCCCTCGAACGAGCTGTCGATCATGCCTTGCCGGTCGATCGCGAGCGACACGGCCTGGCGCACCCGAACGTCCTTGAACGGCGGCTGGTCGCTCCGCATCGAGATGTGCGTCTCCACGTTGCTCGGGAACTCCGCCGTCCGGAGATTCGGCCGCTTCTGCTTGAGCGTGTCCTTGATCTGGACCCAGTCGGTGCGGTTGATGCTGCCGGGGAACTCCCAGCCCAGGTCGTACTTGCCGGCCAGGAACGCGGCCATCCGTGAAGCGTTGTCCTCGTCGACCAGGTACTCGATCCGATCGATGTACGGCAGCGCGGGCACGAAGTAGCTCGGGTTGCGGACGAACGTGAGCCCGACGTTCGGCCGGTAGCCGTCGAGCATCCAGGGGCCGGTGCCGACCACCGCTTCGGCTTTCTTGAGGTCGCCGAACTTCTCGACGCACTCGCGCGCGACGATCGCGACGGCCATCGGATTGGCGAGCACGTCGAGCAGCCACGAGAACGGCTCCTTCATGACGAACTTCACCGTGTAGCGGTCGACCGCCTCGACGCGATCGACGGAGCTCAGCATGTACGCCATCGGGTTGCCCTTGACCGTGAGGAACCGCTCGACGGTGTAGCGCACGTCCTCGGCGGTGAGCTCGCGCCCGTTGACGGGCGGCTTTCCGTGCCAGCGCACGCCACGGCGCAGCTTGAAGACGTACGTCGTCTCGTTGGGCTGGCTCCACGACTCCGCGAGGTCACCCTCGATCGCGAACGTCGCGGGCGCGACCGTCGGCCCGGCTTTGTGCTTGACGAGACGGCTGTGCGTGAACGTGATCGGAATCTGCACCCGGTAGGCCGTCTGCAGCATGTGGTCGAACATCGGAGGATCCCATCCCCGAATGGTCAGCGTGCCGCCTCGTCTGGGGCTCTGGGCGCGGGCCGCGGAAGGCTTCAGGGTCGCGCCGGCGAGCGCGATACCACTCAGCGCCAAAAGATCTCGACGGGAGAGAGTCATTGGGGCCTCCTTGGCGGTCGGCCAGGTCCGGTCGTCTCCCGCGCCTGATAGCACGACGCGGTAGGCGGCGCAATCACGGCGGCGCACTGCCGTGCCGGTGCACGGGAAAGCGGCAGAGTCTTCGAAGATGCCGGGTCGCTGAGCATCCAGGGCCGGGCACCACGCCCGCTAAGCGATTGATTTCCTGCACTCCGCTCCGGCGTCCGTGCTGGCACCGCGCTTGCGATCAGCCGCGGAGCATGGCGAGCGAGGCGCCGAAGGGCGTCCCACGCTGGCGGGTCGCGATTCTCGACGATCACGAGCGCTCGCGCGCGGCGCTTCGGGCCGCGATCTGGGCGGCGGGCGGCGCGGTGGTCGGCGAGGCCGTCCGCTGCGCCGACGCCCTCGCGCTGGTGCGGCGTGCGTCTCCGGACGTCGCCGTGTGCGCGGTGGGTCTGCCGGACGGCGACGGCGTGGAGATGGCGCGCCAGATGGTCGAGACCGGCTGTCCGGTGGTGCTCTTCACGAGCCACACGCGCCAGGAGCTCGTCGATCGGGCGCGCTCCGCCGGCGTGATGTCCTACCTGCTCAAGCCGCTCCGCTCGGCCGAGCTGGCGCCCGTCCTCGATCTGGCGGTCGCGCGGTTCAGCGAGACCCGCGACCTCAGACGCTCGCTCGAGGAACGAAAGATCATCGAGCGGGCGAAGGGTCGCCTGATGGCTCGCTATCAGCTCAGCGAGGACGAAGCGTTCCGCCGACTTCGACGGGCCGCGATGGACAGCCGCCGTCCCATGGTGGACATCGCCAGGGCCCTGCTCGTGTCAGAGTCAGTCGCTTCCGACGTGCCTACGCATTGAGCATTCGCCCGGCTTCACCGCTCGCCAACGTCCCGAAAAGAAACACCTAGCGTATCCGGTACGCCCTTTGCTGGTACCGAGGCCAGCCCGCGGCCAGAGACGCCCGCGGCAGGCGCGCCAATGACGTCGCGACCGAGACCACCACTCACACGAAAGGAGACGGAAATGGCGGAGTACTCACGTCGCGACTTCATCAAGGGGAGCCTGGTGGCCACAGCCGCGGCCGGCGCCGGCCTGAGCTTTCCCAACGTCCTGAGGGCGCAGGACACGGTCAAGATCGGCGTCCTGCATTCGCTCTCGGGCACGATGGCCATCAGCGAGGTCTCGCTCCGGGACACCGTGCTCATGGCCGTCGAGGAGATCAACGCGAAGGGCGGCGTGATGGGCAAGAAGATCACGCCCGTCGTCGTCGATCCAGCCTCGAACTGGGACCTGTTCGCGGAGAAGGCCAAGCAGCTCTTGCTGCAAGACAAGGTCGCGGTCGTCTTCGGCTGCTGGACGTCGGTCAGCCGCAAGTCGGTGCTGCCGGTGTTCGAGAGCAACAACGGGCTGCTCTTCTATCCCGTGCAATATGAAGGTGAGGAGTGCTCGAAGAACGTCTTCTACACCGGCGCGACACCGAACCAGCAGTTAATTCCTGGTGCGGAATATCTCATGTCGAAGGAAGGCGGCGGCTACAAGAAGTTCTACCTGCTCGGCACCGATTACGTCTTCCCGCGCACCGCGAACAAGATCCTGCGCGCGTTCCTCGTGGCCAAGGGCGTGCCGGCCGACAGCATCGCCGAGGAATACACGCCGTTCAACCATCAGGACTACCAGACGATCGTCGGCAAGATCAAACGCTTCTCGCAGGGCGGCAGCGCGTGCGTGCTGTCGACGATCAACGGCGACTCGAACGTGCCGTTCTACAAGGAGTTTGCGAACCAGGGCCTCAGGTCGGAGAACGCGCCGATCATGGCCTACAGCGTCGCGGAGGACGAGCTGCGCGGCATGGACAGCTCCGCCCTCGTCGGCCATCTGGCTGCCTGGAACTACTTCCAGTCGGTCGAGACCGCGAACAACAAGAAGTTCGTCCAGGCGTTCAAGGCGTACGCGAAGAAGCAGAATCTGCCCGGCGGGGACAAGCGCGTCACCGACGATCCGATGGAAGCCGCGTACTTCGGCGTCTACATCTGGAAGCAGGCGGTCGAGAAGGCCAAGAGCTTCGACGTCGATCCGGTCCGCAAGGCCGTCTACGGCCAGACGTTCGCGGCGCCGAGCGGCACGATCAAGATGCACGAGTACAACCAGCACACCTACCGGCCGGTGCTCATCGGCGAGATCCTGAAGGACGGTCAGTTCAGGATCGTCTCGCGCACGAAGGGCCTGGTTGAGCCGGAGCCGTGGAGCAAGTACACGAGCCCGGACAAGGGCTGTGACTGGATCAACCACCAGGGCACGTATCAGAAGAAGGCGTGATCTCTCGTCTCACCGTCCTCCTTTCGCTGGTCGCGTGGCTCGCCGCGGGAGCGGCGAGTCACGCGGCCGCCGCGCCCGCCCCGTCCCCCAAGGTGGCCGCGGCGCTGACCGATCTCACGGGTGACGACGCGGACAAGCGGGAAGCGGCCGTCACCGTGATCGGCCAGACGCGAGACCCGAAGTGGATCCAGTTCTTGAGCGCGCTCCGCGACGGCAGCGTCTACACGCGCGCGCGCTCCGGCAAGACCGAGCTCGTGGTCGGCGGCACCAAGGCTACCAAGGGCGACCAGGACGTGATCGACATTGCCTCCGCGTACGAGCGCGAGCCGCTCGGCACGGTGCCGCTGACCGACCTCAAGGAAGTGCCGGCCGACCGGCGCCTGCGTCTGACCATCAAGCCGTTCCTCGACGCCGACGAGACGCAGGCGCAGCTCGCCGATCCCGATCCCAACGTGCGGCGCGGCGCCGCCGTGAAGCTCGGCAACCAGGCCGTCGCGACCGCGGCGCCCGTCGTCGAGGAAGCGCTGAAGAAAGAATCCGATCGCTGGGTGCGACACGCGCTCGCCGAGGCGCTGGCGCTGATCCAGCTGGCCAATGGCACGCCGGCCCAGCGCGCCGCGGCGGCGCGCAGTCTGGGCGACCTCCATTCCGAGAGCGCGATGCCGTCGCTCCAGCGCCTCGCGGCCGACACCGCCGCCTCGCCGGCCGAGCGCGCGGCCGCCGTGATGGCCATCCGCGGCATCGAGCGCTGGGGACTCTTGACGCGCACCGTCGAGACCCTGTTCCAGGGCGCCTCGCTCGCGTCGATCTTGCTCCTGATGGCGCTCGGGCTCGCCGTCGTCTTCGGCCTCATGGGCGTGATCAACATGGCCCACGGCGAGCTGATGGCGCTCGGGGCGTATTCGACGTTCGTCGTGCAGAACTGGTTCCGCGCGGCGTGGCCGTCGCACTTCGATTCCTATTTCCTGGTGGCGCTGCCGGTCTCGTTCCTGGTGGCGGCCGCGGTCGGGCTGGTCCTCGAGCGCGGCGTGATCCGCTTCCTCTACGGACGGCCGCTCGAGACCTTGCTCCTGACGTGGGGCGCCTCGCTGATCATCCAGCAAGGCCTGCGTCTCTGGTTCGGCGCCGCCAACGTGGACGTGAGCTCGCCGTCGTGGCTCTCGGGCGGCGTGCCCGTGATGGTCGGGCTCACCCTGCCGTACAACCGCGTGTTCATCATCGGGCTCGCCACCGCGGCCGTTGCCGCGATGTACTGGCTCCTCTTTCGGACCAACGCGGGGCTTCGCATCCGCGCGGTGACCCAGAACCGCGCGATGAGCTCGTGCTTGGGCGTGCGCGCCGGCGTGGTGGACGCGACGACGTTCGCCTTCGGCGCCGGGCTCGCGGGCCTGGCCGGGTGCGCGCTCACCCAGATCGGCAACGTCGGCCCGTCGCTCGGACAGAACTACATCGTCGACTCGTTCATGGTGGTCGTGACCGGTGGCGTGGGCAAGCTCGCGGGGACGATCCTGGCTTCGGCCGGTCTCGGTGGCCTCACCAAGGGAATCGAGCCCGCGCTCGGCGCGGTGTTCGGCAAGGTCGCGATCCTGGTGGGCGTCATCCTCTTCCTGCAGCGCCGGCCGGCGGGCCTCTTCGCTACGCGAGGACGGAATGCCGAAGCGTGAGGTGGTGGCGCTCGGCATCGCGGCGATCGTGGTCGCGGTGGTGCTGCCTCTCTGCAACCTGCTGCCGGCCGGCTCGCCGCTCGCGATCTCGAACTTCACGCTGAACCTGTTCGGAAAGTTCCTCACCTACGCGATCCTGGCGCTCGGCCTGGATCTCCTGTGGGGCTACGCGGGTGTGCTCTCGCTCGGCCACGGCGTGTTCTTCGGCCTGGGCGCCTACGCGATGGGCATGCACCTCATGCTCGAGATCGGCTCCAAGAGCGTCTACCAGAGCTCGCTGCCCGACTTCATGGTCTGGAACCAGGTCAAGAGCCTGCCGCTGTTCTGGTGGCCCTTTCACAGCGCCGCGTTCACGCTCCTGGCGATCGTACTGGTCCCGGCGCTCTTCGGCTTCGCCTTCGGCTACCTCGCGTTCCGGAGCCGGATCCGCGGCGTCTACTTCTCGATCATCACGCAGGCGCTGGCGCTCAGCGCGTGGCTCGTGTTCAACCGCAACGAGATGAACCTCGGCGGCACCAACGGTCTGGCCGACTTCAAGACGATCTTCGGGTTCCCGCTGAGCCAGCCGGCGACCCAGCGCGGCCTCTACGTCGTGACGGCGCTCGTCTTGATCGCCGGGTACGTCCTCTGCCGCTGGATCACCGCGACGCGCGCGGGCAAGGTGCTCGTCGCCATCCGCGATAGCGAGACGCGCGTGCTCTTCTCCGGGTACTCGCCGGCCGCCTACAAGCTCTTCGTGTTCGTCGTGTCCGCCGTGCTGGCCGGGGTGGCCGGCGCGCTCTACGCGCCGCAGGTCGGCATCATCACGCCGGCCAAGATCGGCGTGCTGCCCTCGATCGAGATGGTCGTGTGGGTCGCCGCCGGCGGGCGGGGCACGCTCTACGGCGCCGTGCTCGGCGCGTTCGGCGTGAACTGGATCCAGAGCTGGCTGACGACGAGCTATCCTGATCTCTGGCTCCTGTTCCTGGGCGGCCTCTTCATGGGCGCGGTCCTGTTCTTCCCCGACGGCGTGGTAGGCGCGCTGGGCCGGCTGGGCGCACGCGCACGCCGGATCGTCTCGCGCCGCGCCGACCCGGCGGCCGCGACGCCGAGCGTCTCGCTCGGGCGGCCCACGTCATGACGCCGACGCCTTCGTCCGAGCCGCCGACCCGGGCGGCGAGCATCATCTACATGGAAGACGTCACGGTGAACTACGACGGCTTCAAGGCGCTGAGCCGACTGAACTTCTTCATGGACCGCCGCGAGCTGCGCGTCGTCATCGGCCCCAACGGCGCCGGCAAGACGACCCTGCTCGATGTCGTCTCGGGCCGCGTGAAGCCGGAGAGCGGCCGCGTGATCTTCGGCCACAGCACGGACCTCCTGCCGCTCCGCGAGAACCAGATTGCCCAGCTCGGGATCGGCCGCAAGTTCCAGACGCCGTCCGTCTTCGTTAACCTCACGGTCTGGGACAACGTCGAGCTGTCGCTGCGGCGGGCCTCGAAGGGCGTGTTCGCGGCGCTGCGCCAGCGCGACGCGGCGGAGGAGCGCGACCGCATCGCTCACACGCTCGATTCCGTGAAGCTCGCGGCGAAGGCCGACGGGATGGCCGGCGCCCTGTCGCACGGCGAGAAGCAGTGGCTCGAGATCGGGATGGTCATCGCGCAGGACCCGGAGCTCCTGCTGGTCGACGAGCCCGTCGCCGGCATGACCGACGAGGAGACCGAGCGCACGGGCGAGCTCCTGGAGTCGATCGCCGCGGACCGGTCGGTGCTCGTCATCGAGCACGACATGGAATTCGTGAGGCAGATCGCCCGTACGGTGACCGTGCTCCACCAGGGGGCGGTGCTCTGCGAGGGGCCGGTCGAGCAGGTTCAGAGCGATCCGCGCGTCCTTGAGGTCTACCTGGGACGCAAGCGCGAGGGCGCCGATGCTGTCCATTAGCGGTCTCGACGTCGCCTACGGCCAGTCGCAGGTGCTGTGGGGCGTCGACCTCGAGGTGCGGGCCGGCGAGCTGGTCTGCCTCATGGGACGCAACGGCGTGGGCAAGACCACGTTGCTCAAGACCGCGATCGGGCTCCTGCCGGCGCGCGGCGGGCGCCTGACCTTCGACGGGTCGGACATCACGACGTGGCCGCCCGACCGCCGGGCGCGGGCCGGCATCGGCTACGTGCCGCAGGGACGGGAGATCTTCCCGCATCTCTCGGTCGAGGAGAACCTCCGCATGGCCCTGCTCGGCTGCGGCCGCGCCGCCTCGCTCGACGAGCCGCTGGCACTCTTCCCGGCGCTCAAGCCGCTGCTGGCGCGCAAGGGCGGCGTGCTCTCGGGCGGCGAGCAGCAGATGCTCGCGATCGGCCGCGCCCTGCTGACCAAGCCGAAGCTGCTGATGCTCGACGAGCCGACCGAAGGCATCCAGCCCTCGATCATCCTCGAGATCGAGGAGGCGCTCCGGCGTATCAAGGTCGAGCTCAAGCTGGCCGTCCTCCTGGTCGAGCAGTACCTTGACTTCGCGGAGCGACTCGCCGACAAGTACGTGATCATGGCCAAGGGCGCCGTCGTCGCCTCGGGGGCGACGCGCGATCTGCGGCCCGAGATGGTCAGGCAGCACCTGGCCGTCTGAGCGGAGGCTCGACGATGCACCTCACCCCGCGTGAGCAAGAGAAGCTTCTCGTTTTCACCGCGGCCGAGGTGGCGCGCCGCCGGCGCGGCCGCGGCCTCAAGCTGAATTACCCCGAGTCGCTGGCGCTCATCACGGCCGAGATCCTCGAGTGGATCCGCGACGGCCGGAGCGTCTCCGATCTCATGTCGGCGGGTCTTCACATCCTGGGGCGTGACGACGTGATGGAAGGGGTGCCCGAGATGCTCGAAGAGGTCCAGGTCGAGGGGACGTTCCCCGACGGGACCAAGCTCGTCACCATTCACCATCCGATCCGCTAGCCGTTCGGCTCACGCACGCATGGCCATCGCGATCGAAGCGCTGGGTGCCGAGCGAGCCGCACGCGAGCGGACCGGACTGGTTGCGCTGCTGAAGGACGCGGTCGATTCGGGGGCGTCGGTCGGGTTCTTGCCGCCGCTGGGCGATGCGGAAGGCGAGGCGTACTGGCGAAGTGTGGTCGATGCGGTCCGCGATGGATCGTGCGTGCTGCTGGGGCGCGCGAGGCGGACGCAACGCTCGTCGGCTCCGCGCAGCTCTTGCTGGCGACCCGACCGAACGGATCGCATCGCGCCGAGGTCGCCAAGGTGATCGTGCACACGAAGGCGCGGCGTCGCGGGATCGGCCGCGCGCTCATGCTGGCGCTCGAGGAGCGCGCGCGGGGGCTCGGTCGCACCACCCTGGTGCTCGACACGCGACGGGGCGATCCGTCCGAGCAGCTCTACACCTCGGTCGGCTACACCCTGGCCGGCGTGATCCCGCGCTACGCGCGGAGCGCCGGCGGCGCCCTCGATCCGAGCGCGTTCTACTACCGGCTGTTGAGCGAAGGAGGCCAACCGTGATTCCGGGCGAGTATCTGCTGGGCGAGGGCGATATCGTCGCGAACCAGGGCCGCCGGACCGTCGAGCTGACCGTGGCCAACACGGGCGACCGCCCGATCCAGGTCGGCTCGCACTTCCACTTCTTCGAGGTCAATCGCGCGCTCCGCTTCGATCGCGCCCAGGCGTTCGGGATGCGGCTCAACGTGCCCGCCGGCACGGCGGTGCGCTTCGAGCCCGGCGACGAGAAGCGCGTGACGCTCGTCGAGCTCGGCGGCGCCCGCCGCGTCTTCGGCCTGAACGCGCTGACCGACGGCGCCGCTCGCGAGCAGGCGCTCGCGAAGCTGGCGGCGTGGGAGCGTCGCGCATGAGCCTCAGACTGAGCCGCCGGCAGTACGCCGATCTCTACGGCCCCACGACGGGCGACCGCGTGCGCCTGGCCGACACGGAGCTGTTCATCCGCATCGAGCGCGATCTCACGACGCCGGGCGAGGAAGCCAAGTTCGGCGGCGGCAAGGTGATTCGCGACGGCATGGGGCAGGCCGTGCGCGCCACGCGCGCGTCCGGCGCGCTCGACCTCGTGATCACGAACGCGGTCATCGTCGATCACTGGGGCATCGTGAAGGCCGACGTCGGCATTCGCGACGGGCACATCGTCGCCGTCGGTAAGGCCGGCAATCCGGACTTGATGACGGGCGTCACCGACGGCATGGTCGTGGGCGCCTCGACCGAGGTCATCGCCGGCGAGGGCAAGATCGTCACCGCCGGCGGCCTCGACTCGCACATCCATTTCATCTGTCCCCAGCTCATCGACGAGGCGATCAGCGCCGGGCTCACGACCTTGCTCGGCGGTGGCACCGGTCCCGCGACCGGGACCAACGCGACGACCTGCACGGCGGGGGCGTGGAACATCCATCGGATGCTCGAAGCCGCCGAGGCGTTTCCGATGAATCTCGGCTTCCTCGGCAAGGGCAACGCCTCGGCGCCCGAGCCGCTCCGCGAGCAGATCGCGGCCGGCGCCGTCGGCCTCAAGCTCCACGAGGACTGGGGCACGACGCCGGCGGCGATCGACTGCGCGCTCGGCGTGGCCGACGAGCTCGACGTGCAGGTGGCGATCCACACCGACACGCTCAACGAGAGCGGCTTCGTCGAGGACTCGATCCGCGCCTTCAAGGGGCGGACGATCCACACCTACCACACCGAGGGTGCCGGCGGCGGCCACGCCCCCGACATCATCCGCGTGTGCGGCGAGCCGAACTGCCTGCCGTCCTCGACGAACCCGACGATGCCGTTCACGGTAAACACGATGGACGAGCATCTCGACATGCTGATGGTCTGCCACCACCTGAGCGCGCGGATCCCGGAGGACCTGGCCTTCGCCGAGTCGCGCATCCGCGCCGAGACGATCGCGGCGGAGGACGTGCTGCACGACCTCGGCGCCATCAGCATGATGTCCTCCGATTCGCAGGCGATGGGCCGGATCGGCGAGGTGATCATCCGGACCTGGCAGACCGCCGACAAGATGAAGCGCCAGCGCGGACCGCTGCCCGGCGAGACGCCGGGCGACGACAACCTGCGCGTGAAGCGCTATGTCGCGAAGTACACGATCAACCCGGCGATCGCGCACGGCCTGTCGGGCCACGTCGGCTCGGTCGAGGTCGGCAAGCTGGCCGACCTCGTGCTCTGGAAGCCCGCGTTCTTCGGCGTGAAGCCGGAGATGGTGGTCAAGGGCGGCCTCATCGCGTGGGCGGCGATGGGCGACCCGAACGCGTCGATCCCGACGCCCCAGCCCGTACTCTATCGGCCCATGTTCGGCGCGCTCGGCCGCGCGGTCGGCTCGACGGCCCTGACGTTCGTCTCGGCGGCCGCGCTCGCAGACGGCGTTCCGCAGCGGCTCGGCCTCCAGCGGCGCGCGGTCGCGGTGAGTCGCTGTCGTGGGCTCGGCAAGCGCGACATGATCCACAACGACGCGCTGCCGCGGATCGAGGTCGACCCGGAAACCTATCAGGTGCGGGTGGACGGCGCGGTGATCACGTGCGAGCCGGCGCGGGTGCTGCCGATGGCCCAGCGCTATTTTTTGTTCTGATGGGGGGGAATTTGGGGAAGGGGGGCCCCGACAAGGCCCCCCATGCCCCCCCATCCGCTGAGCGATCGAGCCTGGGGCTCGATCGCGCGAGCAATCAGCCCGCTACGGCTCGCGCTGCTTCGGCTGATCCCGCTTCGCCGGCCCCCGCCGCTTGCCCAGAGCGCGCTGCCGACCACGAGGCCGTCGTGATCACAGAGCTGCCTGCTCGTGTCGGCGACGCGGAGCTCACGGGGCGGGAGCGGGATACGCTCGAACTGACGGCGGAAGAGCGACGGTGGGCGCGGCGGCGCGTGACGACGACCGCGGGGCGGACGCTCGCGCTGGCGTTGCCGACCGGGAGCGTGTTGACGCCGGGCGCGGTGGTGTACGTCGGCTCGGAGTGGTTCGTGGTGGTGGAGTGCGCGCAGGAGCCGTGCTTCGCGGTCACGCCGGCGTCGCGCGAGGAGGCGCTGCGGGTGGCGTTCGAGGTCGGCAACCGTCACTTCAACCTGGCGCTCGACGGCGAGCGGCTCCTGGTCCCCGACGACCCGGCAATGGACATCATGCTCACGCGCATGGGCGTCCGCTACGAGCGCGTGCGCGCCGTGTTCGCGCCGATCGGCAGGGCGCAGCGTCATGATCGGTGATCCCGCGCTCCTGACCTTGCTCCAATTCTCCGACGGACTGTTCCCCGCCGGCGGCTTCGCCCACTCGTTCGGGCTCGAGACCTACGTGCAGGACGGGCGCGTTCGCGACCGGCACGAGCTCGAGACCTTCGTCGCGGCGCACCTCGAGGGCTCGGCCGGCCCGGCCGATGCCGCGGCGGCGGCGATCGCCGTCGGCAGCGCCCGGCGCGATGATCCGCTGGAGTGGCTCGCGCTCGACGCCCGCCTCGACGCGATGAAGACCGTCCCGGAGTTCCGGGCCGCGAGCCGCCAGATGGGCCGCCAGGCGCTGCGGATCGCCGCCGGCCTCGGCGAGGATCCGTTTCTCGCCCGCCTGGCGCGCGCCGCCGACGACGATCGGGCGGCCGTGCACCACGCGACCGTGTTCGGCGCGGCCGTCGGCCGTGGCGGCGCCGAGCCCGAGCGCGCCGCGGCGGCCTATCTCTACGCGACCGCGGCCTTGCTGGTCGGCGCGGGCTTGCGACTGATCGCGCTCGGTCAGCTCGACGGTCAGCGGGTGCTCGCGGCCATGCGCGGCCGCATCGAGCGCCTGGCCGCTGCCGCGGCGACGGCGACCGCGGACGACCTCTGGAGCTTCAATCCGGCGCTCGAGCTCGCGGGCATCCGCCACGCGGCGCTCGACACGAGGCTATTCAGATCATGAGCACGATCCCACGACCGTTGAAGATCGGCATCGGCGGCCCCGTCGGCTCGGGAAAGACCGCGCTGGCCGAAGCGCTGTGCCGGCGCCTCGCCGCCGAGCTCGACATGGCGGTCATCACCAATGACATCTACACGAAAGAGGACGCCGAGTTCCTCGTGCGCCGGGGGGCCCTGCCGCCGGAGCGCGTGGTGGGCGTCGAGACCGGCGGCTGCCCTCACACCGCCATCCGCGAGGACGCCTCGGCGAACCTCGAGGCGGTGCACGATCTGCTGAGGCGGTTTCCGGCGCTCGAGCTCCTGCTGATCGAGAGCGGGGGCGACAATCTGGCGGCGACGTTCAGCCCCGAGCTGGTCGACGCGGCGATCTACGTGATCGACGTCGCCGAGGGGGAGAAGATCCCGCGAAAGGGCGGCCCGGGCATCACGCGCTCGGATCTCCTGGTCATCAACAAGATCGACCTGGCGCCCTACGTCGGCGCCGACCTCGCCGTGATGGAGCGCGACGCTCGCCGGATGCGCGGCGCCCGGCCCTTCACCTTCACGAACCTCCGGACCGGCGAGGGGCTCGAGACGATCGTCGCCTGGATCAGGCGCGAGCTGACGCTCGACGCGGTGACGGCGTGACGGCCGTCGCGTCCCCCCGCGCTCCTCGCGTCGGTCGCGACGGCGCGCTGCGGCTCGCCTTCGCGCGGCGCGGTCCCGCGACGGTCGTCGCGGGCTGCCGCTTCACCTTGCCCCTGCAGGTGCTGGCGCCGGTGGCGCTCGACGATCCCGCGGTGGTCGTGTCGATCCTGAATCCGACCGGCGGTCTCGTTGGCGGCGATCGGCTCGCGATCGACGTCGACGCGGGCGCGGACGCTCACGCAGTCCTCACGACGCCCTCGGCCACCCGCGTGTATCGCGCCGAGGGCGAGCCGACGGTCCAGACCGTGCGGCTCTCGATCGGCCCCCGCGCGGTCGTCGAGTGGGTGCCCGATCACACGATCCCGTTCGCCGGCTCGGCGTTGCGTCAGGCGATCGACGTCGAGCTCGATGCGACCGCCGGGCTCATCCTGGTCGACGCCTTCGCGGCCGGGCGGGTGGCGGCCGGCGAAGCGTGGCGGTTCGCGCTGCTCGAGAGCGCGATCTCGATCCGCGACCCGGCCGGCTGGCTCCTGCACGACCGGTTCGTCCTGCGCGGGCCCGCGGCAAACGACGATCTCGCGCCCGACGGACTCGGCTTTGCCGAGTCGCGTTCGTACTTCGCGTCGATCGCGGTGGTCGGACCGTTCGACCGCCAGCGGTTCGCGGTCGAAGTCGGCAGACTCGGTACGGACGGGGACACGACGAGCCTCGGCGTGGCCGCGCTGCCACGCCGCGGGGCTCTCGTTCGCTGCCTGGCGCCGAGCGCGCCGGCACTGCTCGACGCGGTCGAGGGGTGCTGGCGGCTGGCGCGCCGGGCACTGCTCGGGCTTCCGGCGCTCGCGCTCCGGAAGGGCTAGCGAATGCGGGGGGTCCGCGACTTCCGGTGGCGAAATTGTGACGTTTCCGTTACACTCGGGCTCGGGTCAATGTTCAACCTGATCCCGAAGGAAGTCCGGTTCTTCGACTACTTCGAGCAGCAGTCCCAGCACATCATCCGGGCCGCCGCGCTGCTCCACGAGATGGTCCACAACTTCGGCGATGCCCGGGCCAAGGCCCACGCGATCAAAGAAGTCGAGCACCAGGGCGACCAGATCACGCACGAGATCATCAAGAAGCTGAACACGACCTTCATCACGCCGATCGACCGCGAGGACATCCACGACCTGGCCTCGCGGCTGGACGACGTGCTCGATTACATCGAGGCGGCCGCCGAGCGGCTGGTCGTCTACCGCATCAAGGAGCCGACCTCGGCCTGCCGCGCGATGGCCGAGGTCATCGTGCTCATCGTGCACGCGATGGACCGCACCATCCGGTGCCTGCGGACGATGGACCCGGGCTTCCACGAGCACACCGTCGAGGTGAACCGGCTCGAGAACAGCGCCGACGCGCTCTTGCGCGATAGCCTCGCCGCGATGTTCGAGGAGGCGGGCGATCCCATCGAGGTCATCAAGTGGAAAGAGATCTACGAGACGATGGAGATCGTGACCGACCGGTGCGAGGACGTCGCCAACGTGATCGAGGGGATCATCCTCAAGATGGCGTGATTCCGGGCTGATCGGTGCTCACCGCCGTCGTCGTCATCATCTTCGTCGCGCTCGTCTTCGACTTCATCAACGGCTTCCACGACGCCGCGAACTCGATCGCCACCGTGGTGTCGACCCGCGTGCTGACGCCGCTGCAGGCCGTCGTCTGGGCGGCGTTCTTCAACTTCGTCGCCGCCTTCGGCTTCGGCGTGAGCGTGGCGAAGACCGTCGGCAAGGGCGTCGTCGACACGGCGGTGGTGGATCAGTGGGTGATCCTGGCCGGGCTCATTGGTGCGATCGTCTGGGACCTGATCACCTGGGTGTGGGGACTGCCGACGAGCTCGTCGCACGCGCTGATCGGCGGCTTCGCGGGCGCCGCCGTCATCAAGGCGGGGTTCGGCTCGCTCGTCCCGGCCGGGCTCGTCAAGATCGGGGCGTTCATGATCCTGGCGCCGCTCATCGGGCTCGTCGTCGGATTCGCGATGATGGTGCTGGTGATCAATGTTTTCAAGCGCGAGACGCCCGGCCGGGTGGACAAGGTCTTCCGCCGCGGCCAGCTCCTGTCGGCCGCCGCCTACAGCCTGGGTCACGGCACCAACGACGCGCAGAAGACGATGGGGATCATCGCGATGCTGCTCTTCACCACGGGCCACCTGGGTCCCGAGTTCTACGTGCCGTTCTGGGTGGTGCTCGCCGCGCACGCCGCCCTCGGTCTGGGGACGATGGCCGGCGGGTGGCGCATCGTGAAGACGATGGGGATGCGGATCACGAAGCTCCGGCCGGTGGGCGGCTTCTGCGCCGAGACCGCCGGCGCGCTCACCCTGCTCAGCACCGCGGTCGCGGGCATTCCGGTGAGCACCACGCAGACGATCAGCGGCTCGATCATGGGCGTGGGCGCCATCCAGCGCTTCTCGGCCGTCCGCTGGGGCGTGGCGGGCAAGATCCTCTGGGCGTGGATCCTCACGATTCCCGCTTCGGGGATCGTGGCCGCCGCCACCTGGATGCTGCTGCGCCTCGTCGGCGCCTGATCCACGAGGACCGAGACGCGCCGGCGAGGCGCGTGTCGATCGAGCCTACTGGTCGAGCGCTCCCTTGATCGCGTCGAAGACCGGATTCTGGCTGCTGCGCTGCCCGGGCGAGGTCGTGGCGGGCACCGCCTTGCCGAGGTACTTGCGGACGCAGTCGTACTGCTCCCAGCCCCGAAGCGGATAGTTCAGGTCGACCACCTTCCACTTCGCGTGGCCGGTCTTCTGAAGCGTGTCCAGGCTCCGCGAGAGGATCTGCGCGAAGCGGCCGACGTTGTCGCAGTCCCGGCGGCGGAAATCGAACGACACCAGCACCGCCTTGACCGCCGCCGTGTTGATCGCGGTCGGCTGCCACGGATAGGTCCCCGCCGGGATCTCGGCCTGGGGGTAGAACTCGAGGACGCTCTTGTTCATGATCGGGATCAGCTCGAGCCCGTCCTTGTCCGTGACGTCCTCCTTGAAGAGCTTCACGGGATAGCCGGCCACGTAGAACATCGCGTCGATGCGGCCGGCCTTGAGCTCGGCGAGCGCCTCGCCGGTGTCGATGGGCACCATCTCGCTCGGCGCGACCTCCGACAGCTTGAAGAGCAGGCGCGCGGTGAGGTAGGTGCCGCTGCCGTCGCGGCCGACCGCGACCCTGCGTCCGGTCAGGTCGTCGAAATCGGTGATCCCTTTCTTGCCGAGCAGGTGGATCTCCTCGTTGTAGAGCGGGAAGACCATCTTGGTCTTCCGCGCGATCTGCTTGAGCACCGGGTCGGTCTGCACGCGCGACACGAACGCGAGCACGTCGGACTGCACGATGCCCATCGGCACGCCGGGCCGCTGGTAGACGGCGTACACGTTTTCGATCGAGCCTTTCGAGGCAATGACGTTGAGGTTGATGCCCGAGGGCCTGACGAGCTTCTGTAGATCCAGGCCGAACTGATAGTAGGTGCCTTTCTCGCCGCCGGTGATCAGCCCGAGCTCTTCGACGGCCGCGGGCGGACTCGTCCAGGCGAAGAGCACCAGAAGAGCCGCGGTGCAGGCGATCAGAGTTCTCACGGCAAGTCCTCCTCTGCAAGAGCGGCCAGGGGCGTGCGCTCCGACTCGAGCGCTCATTTTGACACGCTCGCGAGCGTTACGACCGCGAATTGTGCCGGCGTGGACGCCGAGCGGTACCTATCGGAAATCGCGGGCGCTGAGAGCGTAGCGGCCGATCAGTCCGTGCACGGTGGGGCGGCTCACCGCCAGCAGGCGCGAGGCCTGGGTGATGTTGCCGCGCGTCTTGACGAGCGCTTCCACCAGGGCGCCCCGCTCGGCCCGGTCGCGAGACTCCCGGAGGGACGTCGCGGGCCGATCCTTCACCTCGATGCCGAGGTCGCGGGCCTCCACGAGCTTGCCGTGGGCCATCAAGACCGCCCGCTCGACCGCGTTCTCGAGCTCACGGACGTTGCCGGGCCAGGGATGGTGCGCGATGGCCTCGAGCGCCGAGCCGCCGAACCGGAGCTTGCGCCGGTGAGCCTTGCCGGCCCGCTGCAAGAGCGCGTTGGCGATGAGCGCGATGTCCTCCGCGCGCTCGCGCAGGGGCGGGAGGGTCAGGTTCACCACCGAGAGACGATAGTAGAGGTCCTCGCGGAATCGCCGCGCCTGCAGCTCGGTTTTCAGATCCTTGTTGGTCGCGGCGACGACGCGGGCGTCGACGCGGAGCAACTCGCGGCCGCCCACGCGCTCGAGCTGGCGCTCCTGCAGAAAGCGCAGGAGCTTCACCTGGAGGGGCGGGCTCATCTCGCCGACCTCGTCGAGGAAGAGCGTGCCGCCGTCGGCGAGCTCGAGCTTGCCCTTGCGCTGCGTGTGGGCCCCGGTGTAGGCGCCGCGCTCGTGGCCGAACAGCTCGGATTCCAGCAGCGTGTCGGGGATCGCGCCGCAATTGATCGCCACGAACGGCCGGTGGCTCCGCCCGCTGTTCGCGTGGACGGCGCGCGCCAGGAGCTCCTTGCCCGTTCCGCTCTCGCCCTGGATCAGCACGGTGACGTCCGTCCGGGCGATGCGGCTCACGACCGCGAAGATCTCGCGCATGGCCGGCGTGTGGCCCAGCATGTCCGCGAACTCGATCGCGGCCTCGTTGGCGCGCTTCTCGGCCTCGGCCTCGAGCATCCGGAGATGGGCGGCCCGCTGCAGCACGACCTTCAGCTCGTGGAGTTGGACCGGCTTCTGGTGGTAGTCGAACGCCCCGAGCTGGACCGAGCGGATCGCGCTGTCGCGCCCGCCGTTCGCGCCGAGCACCACTACCTTGGTCGTCGGCGCGGTCCTCATGATCTGATCGAGCGTCTCCAGCCCGTACTCCGAGCTCTCCGGGTGGGGCGGCAGCCCGAGGTCGAGGCTGACGACCGCCGGCTGCTCGCACGCGACCGCCGAGAGCGCCTCGGCCCGGCCCTCGGCGAAGAAGAGTGTGAAGTCGTCGCGCAACGCGCACTTGAGCTGTGTGCGGATCGCTTCCTCGTCCTCGACGATGAGCAGCTTGGGCTTCATGTTCACCCTCCGAACGGCAGGCGCACGGACAGCGCGGCGCCGGAGCCTTCCGGGCTGGACCCCTCGACCGCGTTCGCGCTCAGGGTCGAGAGCGCCGCGATCGAGACCCGGCGGCGGCGCACGAGCGCCAGGAGCTGGTCGACGGCGCCTTCGAGCGGCCCATCGTTGATGACGACGTCGTCGGCGTGAACGCGAGTCGGCTCGACATACCGCTCGTGCGCCGAACGGATCGAGCTCGAGTACTGATACAGCACCTGCTCGACGGTACGCCCGCGGTCGGCCAGATCGCGCCGGATCCGCCGGATGAGCCGAAGGTCGGCCGGCGCGTCGACGAACACTTTCACGTCCAGGAGCGAGCGAAGCGGCTCCCACCAAAGGGTGAAGAGGCCTTCGACGAGCACGAGCCGCGCGGGCGCGACCATCGCGACCCCGGTGCGCGCGTGCGTCTCCGGCGAGTACACCGGCCGCCGGATCGGGTCGCCGCGCCGGAGGTCCTCGAGATGGGCGACGAGCAGCGCGGTGTCGATGGTCGCCGGCTCGTCGTCGACCGTGCTCCGCTCCTCGGGGGGCACGCCGCTCCGATCGAGCGTGTACGACTCGAGATCGATCACGCACCCGCCGATGCGCTCGACGAGCCTCCGGACGATCGAGCTCTTTCCCGAGCCGGTGCCGCCGGCAAGACCGATGATCACCGTGCGAGTCCCTCCATCACGCGCCCCGCGGCGAGAGCTCGCCATCGAGGTCGGGCGGTCGGAGCCGGAGCGCCACGCGGCGCCGGAGGCGCGCGACCAGCGCGCGCGCGACGGCCGGCATATAGGCCTGCGGCTGGCGAGCGAGGATCGCGCCGAACTGCGCGTCGGTCGTCTCGCGGAGCACCGTGACGCGGCTCACGACGGCGTTGCCGGGGCGCGCGGGCCAGCCGCGCGAGGCGCACACCGCCTGATAGCCCGCCTCCTGCGCCACGTCGATCACGCGGCGGTCGACCAGACTGTGGGGCGCCGCCAGGAAGTCGACGCTACGGCCGAGAAAGTCCTCAATGAGCCGCTTCGAGGTCCGGATCTCGTTTCTGAGCAGGCGCGCCGACAGCCCGGGCAGCACGACGTGGTCGTGCGAGTGGGACTGGAACGACATGCCGGCCCGGTGCATCTCCTCGATGCGGCTCCAGCTGAGATAGCCGCGCCGCCCGATCCTGGCGGTGTTGATGAAGAACTCCGCGCGCGCACCCGCGGCGAGGAGGAGCGGGAACGCCACCTCGTAGTCCGCGGCGCGCCCGTCGTCGAAAGTCAGCACGACCGGCGAGCGCGCGGGCGGCTCCGCCGCGCCCCGAGTCCACGCCTCGTAGAGCCTGATGACCCGATGGCCGTGCTCGCGGATCGCCACGAGCTGGCGGGCGAGCGCGATCGGCGCGATCCAGTGACTCGCGAGCCGCGCGTCGACGTCGGCAGGCAGCGTGGTCCCGAGCCCGTCATAGTGGAGTACCGGGACGCCCCGCAGGGTCATGGCTCAGGCGCTCGCGCGCGAGCCGCTTCGATACGCCAGGGTGAGGAGCGCGCGCGCGAGCTTGCCCGGATCGTGGCGCACCTCGTCGCCCGACGCGAGCAGGTCGCATTCGTGGACCGCGTGGCCCAGCGCCTTCAGGAGCGCCACGTCCGCCGGCACCGGCACCGCACCCTGCGCGCCGTAGCGGGCGATCTGCTCCGGCGCGAGCGGCGCGGTGTTGACGAGAATGTCGTGGATCGGCATCGTCGGCGCGTGCCGCCGGACGGCCATGAGGTGGTCGACGCCGGTGTGGCCGTCCGTCTCTCCGGGCTCCGTCATGAGATTCATGACGTGGACGACTCGAGCCCGCGACCGGGTGATCGCGTCGGCGATCCCGCGGGGGAGCAGGACCGCGACCAGGCTCGAGTAGAGGCTGCCCGGGCCGAGCACGATCAGGTGCGCCCGCTCGAGCGCATCGACCGCCTCGGCCGGCGCGAGGGTGTCGACCGGTTGCAGGCGCACCCTGCGGATGGGGCTCCGCGCGCTCGCAATGCGGGACTCGCCCTCGATCACGGTGCCGTCGGAGAGCTCGGCGTGGAGGGTCACGTTGCCCGTGGTCGCGGGCAGAACCTGACCGCGCACCGAGAGCAGGCGCCCGACTCGAGCGACCGCCTTCGCGAAGTCCTGCTCGAGCTCCGTGAGCGCCGTCAAGATGAGGTTGCCCAGGCTGTGTCCGGCGACCTCGCTGCCGGCGGCGAAGCGGAAGGCGAACACGTCGGCCAGCGCCGGATCGCCTCCGGCGAGCGCCAGCAGACAGTTGCGGACGTCCCCCGGGGACGGGTGGTCGTAGGTCGCGCGCAGCCTGCCGGAGCTGCCTCCGTCGTCCGCGACGGTCGCGATGGCGGTGAGCCGCGTCTGGTCGCGCTCCGGGTCCCAGGGGTGCGACTCGAAGAGCCTGGCGCGGAGGCCCCGGAGCACGGTGGGCAGCCCCGTGCCGCCGCCGAGCGCCACGACCCGGAGGTCGGGAAGGGCCCCGTCGCCGGGCAGGCTCGCACGTGACGCCTCATCGGTAGTGGTGACGATGGATTGTCCTGCCATGGCCTAGGGCTCCTTCGCCGTCGGGGGGGCGACCGTGTCCCGCAGGTAGCGCGCGAGCGACTGGCGGACGACGGCGCGCTTGGTGTAGGCGTACACCACGGTCTCGCCTTGAATGATGTAGGACTGGACGACGCCGCATTCCTGGAGCTTCAGCAGAGCCAGTCGCGTGGACGGCACGTCCCGATTGATCCACCACTCGGCGATGCCGCGCGCGGTGTCGACGGCCTCGCTGTGGCGCATCAGGTACTGCACGATCTCGCGGCAGACCCCATCGCGGCCGAGAAGGTCTCGAAGCGCCGGAGTCATGGTGCTGCGATTTGAAAAAGGAGTCAGTTTCAATGCGGCGTGGTGAGAGAGCACGAACGAGGCCAACGCCGTAACTGGCCGCGCGCGCGACGTTCTGCCGATCCGGAAAATTTCCAAAACGTTCGCGGGCCTAAAATCTTGCGCGTCGTCCCCGCAAAGATTGCAGGGACGATCTATACCAGGCGTCCGAGGGAGGTCCAGATGCGAGGCGAGTGCTAGGCGCGCGAGGCGCTGCGGTCCGAGCCCGTCGCCGCCTCGACGTCCCGGCCGTACGCCTTGAGCTTGTACTGGAGGCAGCGGACGCTGATCTGGAGCAGCCGGGCGGCTTCGGTGCGATTACCGTGGACCTTGTGCAGGGTCCTCAGGATGTGGCGGCGCTCCACCTCGCTGAGCGGGAGCCCTGCTTCGAACAGCCCCGAGGGCACCGGCGCGGGCGCGGCGGCTCCGTTCAACAGATCGCCGGCGAAGAGATCGCGATCCGTCAGCGTGTCGCCTTCGGCGAGCACCACGGCCTGCTCGAGGAAGTTCTCGAGCTGCCGGATGTTGCCCGGCCACGGCAGGGCCATCATGCGCTTGAGCGTCGCGGGCGCGACGCGCGCGACCCGCTTTCCGTACAGGCTCGCGAACCGCTGCAGGAAGTGATCGACCAGACGCGGGATGTCTTCGATCCGCTCGCGGAGCGGGGGCACCTTGATCATGAAGACCGCGACCCGGTAGTAGAGGTCCTCGCGGAACGTACCCTGCGTCACCGCCGTCCTGAGATCCTTGTTGGTCGCGGTGATGAGCCGGATGTCCGTGCGGATCGGCCTGGTTCCGCCCACCTTGCAGAACTCGCGGCTCTGGATGACGCGGAGGAGCTTGGCCTGGAGCGTCGGACTCAGCTCGCCCAGCTCGTCGATGAACAGGGTGCCCGTGTGGGCCAGCGCGAAGACGCCCTCGCGGTGCTCGGTCGCGCCCGTGAACGCCCCCTTCACGTGACCGAAGAGGTGGCTTTCCATCAGGCCCTCGGGGATCGTCGTGCAGTCGAGCGTGATCAGCGGCCGGTCGCGGCGCGGACTCGCGTAGTGGATCGCCCGCGCGATCAGCTCCTTGCCGGTGCCGCTCTCGCCGTGGATGCAGACGTTGACATCGCCCACGGCCACCTTCGTGATGCGGGCGAAGATGTCGACCATCTGGGGCGATTCGCCGATGATGCCGTGATAGGCCGGCCGGATGGGCGCGAGCGCGCGCTCGGCGTGGCTTCGCGTCGCGCGCAGCGCCTGCTTCACCACCTGCTCGAGCAAGGCGCTCGAGCTCGGGCGCGCGACGCACTCGATGTTGGGGACCTGCGTCAGATACCGGATCTCGGCGTCGTCGAGCGAGTCGACGAAGGCGAGCACGCGGCCTCGATACCCCGCGCGCTCGACGCGGGCCGCGACCTCCCAGCCCGAGAGACCGTTGGTCACGTTCAGGATCAGGAGGTCCGGAGCTTTGGGCGAGTCGACCGCGAGCGCCAGCTCGTGCAGCGACCCGGCGAGCGCCGTCTCGGCGCCCGCGGAGGACAGAACTCGACGCGCGGCTTCGCCCAGACTCGAAGTCTCGTCGACGATGACTACGCGCACGACTCGCCTCCGCGGTCCCGCAATTCTGACAGGGCGCCTGGTATCAGGCTCCGACCCGCCCGAAGCCGTTCCGGAAACGCTCGCCGCGAGCTCCTCCGCGGCGCGGGCTACCCCTGCGCTCCGGGCGACGTCACGGCCGGGAGTTGCTGGAAGCCCTCGAAGCGCGCGCCGCGCGGTCTGGTCCACGGAAGCGAAAGATCAGCAAAGCGAATACCAATATGTGGTTGCGATCCAACCTTCCGGATCGCTTGCACTTTTTGCGTACCCGCAATAGTTGCGTCCCGAGGCGCGACTGGACGAGACTTGATCAGCACCGAGGAAATTCTCGCGAGAAACGAACGAGAGGCGCCTTGAAAATCAGCGACATCGATCGCATCGGATCGCCGATGGGCTCGCTGATCAAAAGCTGAACAGGCATGCGCGACCACGAGCCACAGACCGCCGAACGGACAGTGCTAACCTGGGCTCTGACGGCGCCGGGGGTGCCTGGGCCGTCAGGGTCGCAGCGTGGGCCCGTCGTCGGGGAGGGTCAGGATCACGTGCGATCGCACCTGAAGCTCCAGATCGATCTCTCGTCGGGTCCGCCGGTCTGATCGCCGACGATCGGGCTCCTGACCTCCACCTGAGGCTTGCCGCCGCCGCTCTCCACGTCGGCGATCGAGGATCACCTCGACGTTGCCGTCATCGCGGAACCGCTCCAGCAGATACTCGTAAAGGCGCGCTTCGTGGCGCGAGACGACGAAGAGATGGCGGGCCATCGGCCTGTCCATTGTCCGTCGACACTGTGTACGGCAAGTCATTTTTCCTCGCGAAATCGATCCGGTAGCATTCGCAATGCCATTCGAGAAGGCGTTGAAATCCTTGGATCGTTCGAGAGGCCGAGGGAGACCGTCCGGCCGATTTGGAAGATTTTTCGACGAGGATCGCCGGTGCCGAGGGTGATCGTCGTCGTCGCCCGCGACCGCCAGGACTTGTTCGATTACTTCGAGCGAGTCTTCGCCGGGATGGCGGACATCAGGGTCCTCCTCGACCGGCGCATCCTGCCGCCCGGAGCCTGCCCCGAGAGCTCGGGTGCCCCCGGTCGGCGAGAGCGGCGGGACATATATGACGAGCTGCAGCAGCGGGGCTTCGTGATGATCCGCGTGGGCTGACCGGCGCGCCTCGGAGAGTTCACCGACTCGCTATAATGCGACGACCGGAGGATTCGGATGCGCCTGGTATGGGCGGTGCGGCGGAACTCGTACTTCGACTCGATCGACCTCATGCGGGTCGCCGAGCAGGCCAGACAGCTGGCCGGGGTCGCCGAGGTCGCGGTCGTGATGGGATCTCCGCCGGGCCGCGCGATGCTCGCGGCGGCCGGGATGTGGCCTGCAGAGGCGCCGGAGGCGGGGCCGTCGGACCTCCTGATCTCCGTCCGAGCGAGCACCGAGGCGGTGGCCAACCGGGCCCTCGCCTCCGTCGAGGAGCTCCTGAGCGCGAGCCGGGCGGCGCAGCACGTCATCGCCGACAGGCTGCCGCGCACTACCGCGGCTGCCGCTCGCGGCGCCGCCGCGACGAACGTCGCCCTCATCGCCGTTCCGGGCGCGTACGCCGCCGTCGAGGCCCATCAGGCCCTCTCGGCCGGACTGCACGTGTTTCTCTTCAGCGACGGCGTCTCGATGGCCGACGAGGTCGCGCTCAAGCGTCGCGCGCGCGACCGCGGGCTCCTGGTCATGGGTCCGGAATGCGGGACCGCGATCATCAACGGCGTCGGCCTGGGCTTTGCCAATCGGGTTCGCCGCGGCCCCATCGGCGTGATCGGCGCCTCGGGCACCGGAATCCAGGAGCTGACGACCCTCGTCCATCGCCTCGGCGGGGGCATCTCCCACGCGATCGGCACCGGGGGGCGCGACCTGCAGGCCGCGGTCGGCGGGCTCACCACGCTGCAAGGCGTCGCGGCCCTTGGCGCCGACCCCGGTACGCGGGCTCTCCTGATCGTCTCGAAGCCATCGGCGCCGCAGACGGCCGACGCCGTGCTCCGGGCCGCCGGCGAGACCCGCAAGCCCATCGTAGCCTGTCTGCTCGGATACGACGGCGCGACGCCGCCGGGGGTGCACACGGCGGCGACGCTCGAGGAAGCCGCGATCACCGCGGTGAAGCTCGTCGCCGGCAGCGTACGCGCCCTCGAGCGGCCGCGCGCTCCGGCCTCCGGCGCGCGCGGGGCCATCCTCGGCTTCTTCGCCGGCGGAACGCTCCGCGATGAAGCGCGGCGCCTCGTCGGCGATGCGCCGCCGCACCGGTTCGTCGATTTCGGCGGCGAGGAGTACACGCGCGGACGCCCTCATCCGATCATCGATCCGAGCCAGCGTAACGCCGCGATCGTCGCCGCCGGCGACGACGCCGACGTCTCCGTGCTGCTGCTCGATCTCGTGCTCGGCGACTGCGCCCACGCGGACCCGGCCGGAGCCCTGCGCCCGGCGCTCGCCGAGGCGCGCGCGCGCCGCCGCGGGCGCGACCTGGCGGTCGTCGCCCACGTCGTCGGAACCGACGAGGACCCTCAGGGTCTCGAGCGGCAGGAGGAAGAGCTCCGGAAGCTCGGCGTCATCGTGTGCGCGAGCAATCGGATCGCCGCCGAGACGGCGCGGGCGATCGCCGAGGGCCGCGATGTCGTCTGAGGCCGAGCTTCTTCGCGATCCCCTCGGCGCCGTGGTCGTCGGCCCCGAGCTGTTTGCCTCGGCGCTCGGCGCTCAGGGCGTCCCGGTCCGGCGGGTCGACTGGCAGCCGCCGTCGGTGGCGGGCGGTCTCTCATCGCTCTGGTGCGACGCCGTCGATGCCGCGAATCGCGTCACGCTCGACCGGATTCTCGGCGCCCATCAGGTCTTGATCGACGTGCGCCCGGCGATCGACGTGGTGCCGGGCCTGACGCGCGAGACGGTTCTCCATGCCGGGCCGCCGATCGCGTGGGAGCGGATGAGCGGCCCGATGCGCGGCGGCATCGTCGGCGCGCTGATCTACGAGGGGCTGGCGGCCACCTGGCAGGACGCGGAGCGGCTCGTCACCAGCGGCGCCATCCGCTTCGATCCCTGTCACCATCACGCGACCGTCGGACCGATGGCGGGCGCCACGACCGCCTCGATGCCGGTCCTCGTGGTCGAGAACCGAACCGCGGGGAACCGCGCCTATTCGACGATCAACGAGGGGCTGGGCAAAGTCCTCCGGTACGGCGCCTACGCACCGGACGTGATCGATCGCCTGCGCTGGTTCCGGGACATCGTGGGTCCGGCGTTCGGCGAGGCGGTCCGGCGAGCGGGCGGCGTCGACCTCCGGGCGCTCATCGGCCAGGCGGTACAGATGGGCGACGAGTGCCATAACCGCAACCGCGCCGCCTCGGCGCTGCTCATCAAGGCGCTCGCGCCCGAGATCGCGGCGCTCGACCTCGCGGCCTCCGAGCGCCGGCGCGTGCTCGCATTCGCCGCGTCCAACGAGCACTTGTTCCTGAACGTCGGCATGGCCGCCTGCAAGGCCGCGCTCGACGCCGCCCATGGCGTACCCGACTCGACGATCGTGACGGCGATGGCGCGCAACGGCACCGACTTCGGGATTCGGGTCGGCGGGCTGGGCGACCGCTGGTTCACGGGGCCCGCGCAGATGCCCGAGGGGCTCTACTTTCCCGGCTTCAGTGCCGGCGACGCCAATCCCGACATCGGCGACAGCGCCATTACCGAGACGGCCGGTCTCGGCGGCTTCGCGATGGGCGGCGCGCCGGCGGTCGTCCAGTTCGTCGGCGGCACCCCCGCGGATGCGCTCGAGTACACGCGGCGCATGTACGAGATCACGCTCGGCGAGAGCGCGGCCTACCGTCTGCCCGCGCTCGACTTCCGCGGGACGCCCACCGGGATCGACGTCCGGCTGGTCGTGCAGACCGGGATCCTGCCGCAGATCGACACGGGCATGGCGCATCGCGAGCCCGGCGTGGGGCAGGTCGGCGCCGGTCTCGTCAAGCCGCCGCGCGTCTGCTTCGACCGCGCCTTCGAGGCGCTCGTGCAGGCGCGCGCGTCGGCCGGCTCGGCCCCGCGCCGCGCCTGAGCCGATGACGACGCGCAGCATCGGCGCGCGCATCCCGCGCAACGAGGATCCGCGGCTCCTGCAGGGTCTCGGCTGCTTCGTCGACGACGTGAACCCACCCGGAGCGCTCCACGCCGCATCGCTGCGCAGCCCGCACGCCCACGCGCAGATCGCGCGGATCGACACGACCGCCGCCCGCCGCCTGCCCGGCGTCCGTCTCGTGCTGACGGCGGCCGAGCTCGGCGAGCTGAATCAGCCGGCGCCGCTCTTGATCCCGCATCCGACCTTGACGCACGGACGCACCCAGCGGCCGCTCGCCGTCGACCAGGTGCGCTACGTTGGCGAGGTGGTGGCCTTCGTCGTCGCCGACAGCCGTTACATCGCCGAGGACGCGCTGGCGCTGATCGAGGTGCAGTACGAGCCCCTGCCGGTCGTGACCGATCTGGCGAGCGCGCTCTCTCCGGGGACACCGCGCGTGCACGCCGACGTGCCGGACAATCGCGCCGCGCGCTTCCGCCAGACGGTCGGCGACGCGGAGGGCGCGCTGGCGCGCGCCCCGCGCGTCCTGCGCGAGCGGCTCGCGATCGAGCGGAGCTGCGGCTGCCCGATCGAGGCCCGCGGCGTGGTCGCCGAGTGGGACGCGCGGCGGCGCGTCCTGCGAGTGTGGGATTCGACGCAGGCGCCGCTGCCGATCAAGAACGGCCTCGCGGGACTGTTCGGGCTGCCCGAGTTCAACGTGGACGTCGTGGCGCCCGACGTCGGGGGCGGTTTCGGGACGAAGATCATGCTCTTCTATCCCGAGGAGATCCTGGTCCCGCACGCGGCGATCACGCTCGGACGCCCGGTGAAGTGGACGGAGGACCGGCGCGAGCACCTCATCGCCGCCAACCAGGAGCGCGGCCAGATCCACGACGTCGAGGTCGGGTTCGACGAGACCGGCCGGATCCTGGCGCTGCGCGATCGCTTCGTCCACGACACCGGCGCCTACACCCCGTACGGCATCGTCGTCCCGATCATCACGTCGACTCAGCTTCCCGGGCCGTACCGGCTGCGAAACTACACGGTCGAGTTCGAGGTCGCCTATACCAACAAGGCGGTGGTCTCTCCCTACCGCGGCGCCGGCCGTCCCCACGGCGCCTTCGTCATGGAGCGGACGATCGGACTGATCGCGCGCGAGCTCGGACTCGAGCCGGCGGAAGTGCGGCGCCGCAATTTCGTCCAGCCCGACGAGTTTCCGTGGGACGTCGGGCTGACCTTCCAGGACGGCGCGCCGACGCGCTACGACAGCGGCAACTATCCCGCCGGGCTCGCGATGGCGGTCCAGATGATCGGCGCCGCCGACTTTCGCCGGCGCCAGGCCGAGGCGCGCCGGGTCGGACGCTTTCTCGGGCTCGGACTCGGCTGCTACGTCGAGGGCACCGGGATCGGCCCGTACGAGGGCGCGCACGTCCGCGTCGAGCCGAGCGGCAAGGTGCTCGTGGCGACCGGCCTGACCACGCAGGGGCAGGGGCACGGGACGACATTCGCGCAGATCGCCGCCGACGCGATCGGCTGCAGCCCGGCCGACGTCTCCGTCGTCACCGGGGACACCACCAAGTTCAACTGGGGCGCCGGCACCTATGCGAGTCGCGGCCTGGTGACCAGCGGCAACGCGATCCACCGCGCGGCGATGGCGGTTCGCGAGAAGGCTCTTCGCCTGGCGGCGCGCCTGCTCGAGGTCTCGCCGCACGACCTCGAGCTGGCCGACGGGCGCGCGCGGGTCAAGGGCGTGCCCGGCAAGGAGCTGACGCTCGGCGCCCTGGCCACGGTCGCCAACCCGATCCGCTACGCGTACGGCAAGGGCGCGGCCGAGGCCGCGCTCAGGCTCGTCAAGCCGCGCGAGGGCGCCGTCCTCGGCGAGAACGAGGAGCCCGGGCTCGAGGCGCGCGGCTACTACGCACCGCCGCAGTCCACCTTCGCCAGCGGCTGCCACGCCGCGATCGTCGAGGTGGACGTCGACACCGGCAATCTCACGATCCTGCGCTACGTCGTGCAGCACGACTGCGGCACGCTCGTGAACCCGACGATCGTCGAGGGCCAGATCCGCGGCGGGGTCGCGCAGGGCGTCGGCGGCTCGTTCTACGAGCGCATCGTCTACGACGACAGCGGCCAGCCGCTCACCACGACCTTCATGGATTTCCTGATGCCGACCGCGCTCGAGATCCCCGAGATCGAGATCGGCCACATCGAGACGCCGTCGCCGCTGAACGCGCTCGGGATCAAGGGCGTGGGGGAAGCCGGCGCAATCCCGGTGCCGGCGCTCGTCGCCGAGGCGATCGACGACGCGCTCGCGCCGCTCGGGGTGCGCGTGCGCGAGATGCCGCTCGATCCCGACCGGCTGCGGCGCTTGATCGAGCAGGCGCGTGGTTCCGCGCGATAGGCTCGGCGGAAGCTGAGCATCGCGGCGACGTCGGTTCTGGCCGAGCTGGTGCTGCTCGGCGCCACCATCGTCTACGGGACGTCGTACGTGGCGGCGCGGGTGACGCTCCAGAGCGTCCCGCCCGCGATGCTCGCCTTCCTGCGGCTCGTCATCGCGTCGGCGGTTCTGGCGTCACTGCCGCGGCGGGGGCGCGGGCAGCCGTTTTCGCGCGCCGACCACCAGGCGGTCGCGTGGATGGGCATTCTCGGCTTCGCCGGCGCGTACGTCTGCTCGAACTGGGGGATCGCGCACTCCACGGCAACGAACGCGGCGCTCCTGATCACGGTCGAGCCGCTGGCGATGATCCTCTTGAGCCCGTGGTACCTCGGCGAGCGGCTGTCCGGGCGGGCAGCAGTCGGCGCGACGCTCACGATCGTCGGAGCCGTGGTCCTCGTCGTCAACGGGATTCCCGGCGTGACCGAGAAGCTCGCCCCGCACTGGGCGGGCGACATGGTCCTCGTGGTCGCCGGGGTCGCGTACGCGTCGTACTCGCTCCGGGGGCGCCGCGTCTTGCAGCGTCACGCTCCGCTCGAGGTCACGGCCCGGTCGCTCGCATGGGGCGCCGCGGCGCTCGCGCCGGTCGCGGGCCTGGAGTGGGCCGCGGGCGCACGGCCGAGCTGGACCGGCACGGCCGTCTCCGGGACGCTCTATCTGGCGGTCGTGATCACGGCGCTCGGGTACGCCGTCTGGAACTGGGCGCTGGCGCGAGTCCCGGCTCCGCGGGCGGCGATCTTTCTCAATGGCCAGCCGATCGTGGGGGCGCTTCTCGGCGCCATGCTGCTGAGCGAGCCGATCACGCTCTTCACGGTCCTGGGCGGCGTCCTGCTCGTGACCGGACTCGGCGTGGCGCTCGGACCGGGCGCCCGGTGACTGTATACTCAGAGTCGTGGCCGAGCCCCGCCGTTACCAGCTCCAGAACGAAGCCGCCAACCGCTTGATCGCCGACCTGCTCGACGTCGAGGAAGTGCCGGCCGAGCGGCGCGGGTACTATCAGCAGCTTCTGACGACCGCGCTCAAGCTCCACGAGGATGGCGCCGGGACCGGTGACCTCAAGATCACCAACACGGCGCTGAAGGAGCTACGCTACGCCTACAAGGTGTACGCCCCCTACGCGGGCGTGCGCAAGGTCACGGTCTTCGGGTCGGCGCGCGCCACCTCGAGCGAAGAGGCGACGGCGAGCGCCCGGCTCTTCGGCAAGCGCATGACCGACGCGGGCTGGATGGTCGTCACCGGGGCCGGCGCCGGTATCATGGGCGCTGCACAGGAGGGGGCCGGCGGCGAGAAGAGCTTTGGGCTGAACATTCGCCTGCCGTTCGAGCAGGAGGCCAACCCCTGGATCGCCTCCGATCCCAAGCTCATCACCTTCAAGTATTTCTTCACCCGCAAGCTCTTTCTGGTCAAAGAAGCCAGCGGTGTGGCGCTGTTCCCCGGCGGCTTCGGGACGATGGACGAGACTTTCGAGCTCCTCACGCTGATGCAGACGGGCAAGTCGGCCCTCGTGCCGGTCGTGCTGATCGAGGCCGGGCCCAAGCCGTACTGGCGCATCTGGCACCGGTGGATCGCGGGCACCCTGGTCGAGCGCGGGCTCATCGACCCCGAGGACACCTCGCTGTTCAGGATCGTCGACGCGCCCGACGAGGCCGTGGCCGAGATGACCGGCTTCTATCGCGTCTATCACTCCTCCCGTATCGTCGGCGACGACCTGGTCTTCCGGCTGACCCGGCCGCTGCAGGCCGCGCAGATCACGGACCTTCAGGACAAGTTCGCCGATATCCTCAAGGGCTCCGCGAGGCTCGAGCCGGGCCCCGTGCCCCAGGAGCTCAACGAGTTCCCCGATCTTCCGCGACTCATCCTTCCGTTCGACCATCGCTCGTTCGGCCGCCTCCGCCAGCTGATCGACTTCGTCAATCAGCTGTAGCCGGACCGACCGCTCTTTCACGGCGCCCGGGCAGTGGTGTCTCACCAGGCGAAGGAGGCGCCTATGGCACCCACGGATCGGCTCCAGTCGGGATTCCTCGTTCTGGCAGATATTTCAGGGTTTACGGCGTTCGTGACTGCGACCGAGCTCGAGCACGGAGCCGAGGTGACCGGAGTGTTGCTGGCCGGGGTGATGGAAGCTCTGGCACCCCCGCTGGAGATCCAGGAGCTGGAAGGCGACGCGGTGTTCGCGCTGGGCCCGGACGACGACGAAACCGACCGCGCCCTCATGGAGGCGTTCAGCCGCGCGTTCGAAGCCTTCAGCGAGCGGCAGCGGGAGATGGCCCTGGATACGAGCTGCTATTGCCAAGCGTGCCGCGGGGTGCTCGGCCTGAGCCTCAAGCTGATCGTCCATCACGGCAGCTTCATGCGGCAGGTCGTGCGCGGGCGCTCGCGCCTCGCCGGCCCGGACATCATCCTCGCGCACCTGTTCCTCAAGAACGATGTCGAGCCCAGGACGTACGTGCTCTTCACGGACGCCGCGGTGGAGCGCCTCGGGATCGACCCGATCGCGGCCGGCATGGAGCGCTACACGGGCAGGTACGCCTACTTCGACGAGCGCGATTGCTTCGTGGTCTCGCTCGACCGCTTCGGGCGGCGCGGCGAGGGAGTGGGCCCCGAGATGCTACTCGGGCTCCGGTCGTTCCTGGGTGACCTGACACTCGGTGCAGACCCAGGTGCGGAGAACGACCTTCGTTCGGTCGTCGCGGCGTAGGGTCCACGGGATGAAGGTCAGACGCCCGCAGTTGGGACACCGCTCGGGGCGGGCGTCGGGCGGCAGGGTCGACGGCAGCCACGGGACCTTGGCGGGCATCGAACCCGATCATAACAGGTGACCGCCGGCCCCAGTACAATAGGGGGCCATGAGACGGCTGCGTGTCGCCCTGGGGCAGATCAACCCCACGGTCGGCGACCTCGAGGGCAACGTCCGCATGATCGTGGACGCGATCGAGCGGGCGCGCGCGCTCGGCGCGTCGCTGGTGGCCTTCCCGGAGCTCGCGATCACCGGCTACCCGCCGGAGGATCTCCTGTTCAAGCCCGCCTTCATCGAGGCGAACCTGAAAGCGCTCGACGAGGTGACGCGCGCCTCGCGGGGGCTCTCGGTGGTGGTGGGCTTCGTGGACAAGCGCGACGACATCTTCAACGCCGCCGCGGTGCTCCACGACGGCATCCGCGCCGGGGTCTACCACAAGCAATATCTGCCGAACTACGGCGTGTTCGACGAGAACCGCTACTTCCAGGCGGGCACCGAGACGCCGGTATTCGCCGCGGGCGACACGATCTTCGCTGTCAACGTGTGCGAGGACATCTGGTACCCGGCGGGCCCGACCGCGGTGCAGGCCCTGGGCGGCGCCGAGCTGGTCGTCAACATCAACGGCTCGCCCTACCATGCCGGCAAGGCCCGCTTCCGCGAGCAGTTGGTGTCGACCCGCGCGGTGGACGATCTCGTGTGCGTGGCCTACGTCAACATGGTGGGCGGCCAGGACGAGCTCGTGTTCGACGGCGCCAGTATGGTCGTCAACCAGCACGGGGAGTGCCTCGCCCGCGGACGAATGTTCGAGGAGGACCTGGTCGTCGCCGATCTCGACCTCGACGCCGTGTTCCGGGCGCGCCTGCACGACTCGCGGCGGCGCAAGGAGAAGCTCGTGGTCCACGAGACCGCCACGCGCGTCTCGCTGCCGCCGGTGCCCACGCCGGACGCGCCTCCGCTCCTGCCGCGCGAGGTGCCGGCGCTCGCGCCGGTCGAGGAGGTGTTCGGCGCGCTGGTCCTGGGCACGCGCGACTACGTACGGAAGAACGGGTTCAAGCGCGTGGTGATCGGCCTCTCGGGCGGGATCGACTCGTCGCTGGTCACCGCCGTCGCCGTCGAGGCCCTCGGGCGCGCGAACGTGGCGGGAGTGGGGATGCCCTCCGCCTTCTCGTCGGCCGGGACGCGGCACGACGCGCAGCGGCTGGCCAAGCACCTCGGCATCGAGTTCCTGACGATCCCGATCACCCCGCTGTGCAACGCGTACAAGCGCACCCTGAGCAAGGTGTTCAAGGGCATGAAGGAAGACGTCACCGAGGAGAACATCCAGGCCCGCATCCGCGGCAACCTCCTGATGGCGCTCTCGAACAAGTTCGGCTGGCTCGTGCTGACGACCGGCAACAAGAGCGAGTACAGCGTGGGCTACACGACGCTCTACGGCGACATGGCCGGCGGCTTCGCGGTCGTCAAGGACGTCCCGAAGATGCTGGTCTACGACCTCGCGCGCCACGTCAACACGCGCGCCGGCCGGCCGGTCATCCCCGAGACCGTGTTCACGCGGGCGCCCTCGGCCGAGCTGCGCCCCAACCAGACCGACCAGGACACCTTGCCGCCCTACGACGAGCTCGACCGCATCCTCGAGGGCTACGTCGAGGAAGACCTGGGGGTGAACGATCTCATCGCGCGCGGGTTCCCGCCCGACACGGTGCGGCGCGTCGTCTCGATGGTGGACGCGAACGAGTACAAGCGCCGCCAGGCCCCGATCGGCGTCAAGATCACGCCGCGCGCTTTCGGTCGCGACTGGCGACCGCCGATCGTCAACCGCTTCCGCGAGCGCTAGCTTCGAGCCGACGGCCCGCCCCCGCCGTTCATGACACGCGCACGACCCTTTCGATTCGGAGTGTTCGGCGAGAACGCTCGAACGGGCGCGGTGCTCGTCGACACCGTGCGACGGGCCGAGGATGCCGGCTATTCCACGTTCCTGATCCGTGATCACTTTATCGAGGAGCCGTTCGGGCACCAGCTTGCCCCGCTGACGGCGCTCGCGACGGTTGCCGCGGCGACGACGCGCCTGCGCGTCGGCAGCCTGGTGCTGTCGAATGACTACCGGCATCCGGTGACGCTCGCGAAGGAGATCGCCACGCTCGACGTGCTGTCGAACGGGCGTGTCGAGCTGGGGCTCGGGGCAGGTTTCTCGAAAGCCGAATACGACGGGGCGGGCATACCCTTCGATCCGCCGGGTGTGCGAGTCGATCGCCTCGAAGAGGCGATCCACGTCGTCAAGGGGCTCTTCGGCGACAAGCCCCTCACGTTCGCCGGCAAGCACTACGCGATCACGAATCTCGACGGCTACCCGAAGCCGGTGCAGCGCCCGCATCCGCCGATCCTGGTGGGCGCGCTGGCGCGCCGCCGGTTCGTCGAGAGCCAGGGCCACACCGATGTGGCTTCCGTTGACGCCTGGCTTCGCCTGGCGTTCCCGCTCTACACGCGTACGCCGCGCGATCCCGACGTCGCGCGACGCGCGGTTCGGCGCCCCGAGGTCACACAGTGGTTCACCCGCCCCGGCGGCGAGGGGCACATGTTCAACCTGTTCCCGGATCTCTCACGCGTGCGGTGCCCGACCCTCGTGGTCGGCGGGGAGGACGATCCGATGACGCCGATCGAGTGTCAGGCCGATATCGCGGCGGCGCTGCCGGCCCACCTGGTCCGCTTCGAGCGCTTTCCGGGTTGCGGCCACGCCGTGCTGCCGGACGCGCCGGAGCGCGCCCTGGCGGTGATCCGGGACTTCATCGCGCGCTAGGCGTAGACGGTGAACTCGACCAGATTGTCGTCGGGGTCGCGGAAGTAGACGCTGGTCGACGTGCCGCGCGCGCACGTCCGCGGTCCGGGGCCGGCTTCGGGCTTGATTCCGTTGCGCTGCAGCAGTGTCAGGATCTCGTCGACGGTCCCGTCCCACTCCAGACAGAAGTCGGCGCCGCCGGCCGTCGGCCGCCGCGCGCCGAGATAGCCAGGACGCTCGGGCGCGTCGGGCCCGTGGACGTTGATCTTCTGCGCGTCGTTGATCCGGATCGTCGCCATGTCCGGCCGTCCCGATCGCTTCTCCCACGCGATCTTGAAGCCGAGCCCCTCGTAGAAGCGCAGGGTGCGCTGCAGATCGCCCGCCACGATCACCCAGTGGTCGATGCCTTTGATTCCCATCGTCGACCCCCCGTTACCGAGCGCGCGTGTACTTCACGATGCGCCTTGGACGCCCCCACGCGCCCGGCCGCACCACGTAGAGATCGCCGCGGGAGTCGCCCCAGATGCCGTGGCACGAGCGAAAGCTCGGATCGCCCCACTGGGCCAGTCGCGCGCTGTCGAGCGTCAGCACGCTGACCAGTCCGCCGTTGTGCTCGGGGATGTAGACGACGTCGTCCGGGTCCACATAGAGGGCCGCCGGGCCGATCAGCTTGGTCGGCCAGATCTCGAGGAGCTTCCCCTCCTGGTCGAACACCTGCACGCGGTCGTTCTCGCGGTCGCAGACGAGCACTCGCCCGCGGCGGTCGATCCACACGCCGTGGGGCAGGTTGAACTGTCCCGGGCCCGTGCCCGGCTCGCCCCAAGAGAAGAGATACGTGCCGTCCGCGGCGAACTTGTGCACCCGCGCGTTGCCGTAGCCGTCGGTCATGAACATCTCGCCGGACGGCGTCAGGGCGATGTCGGTCGGCAGGTTGAAGGGCCCGCCGCCGTGGGTGACGTTCCGGTAGGCGGCCGAGCTGAAGTCTTTCGGATCGACCCCCGTGTCGGAGCGGTAGCCGCGCGTGCCGACGGTCCTCAACAACGAGCCGGAGGGGCTGAAGTAGAACATCTGCCCGTGATCGCGGTCCACGATCCAGAGGTTGTCCTGCGCGTCGGCGCGGATCGTGTGCGGAAACACGAAGAGCCCCGCGCCCCACGACGAGAGCACGCGGCCGTCGCGGTCGAAGACGATGATCGGATGCTCGGGCGACCGGCTGAAGCAGTAGACGCGATCCCGCGAGTCGACCGTGACCGCGGCGACGGGAATCGTCCAGCCGGCGGGCAGCTTCTGCCAGTCGTCGTCGACTTCGTAGGTGTACTTGCCGTTTCCGACGATCGTGCTCACGTGGCGCCCCCTTCCATGCTCCGAGCCCGGCGGGCTCGTCGCCTTAACAGCTTACCCCGCGACGCCCTCCATCTGCAGCGCGTAGAGCCGACGGTAGAGCCCGTCGCGCGCCAGGAGCTCATCGTGGCGCCCGACCTCCGCGATTCGCCCCTCGTGCACCACGACGATGCGGTCGGCGTTGCGCACCGTCGCGAGCCGGTGGGCGATGACCAGCACCGTGCGCCCGTGCATCAGCTCGGCCAGCGCCTGCTGGATCATGAACTCGCTCTCGGCGTCGAGGTCCGAGGTGGCCTCGTCGAGGATCAGGATCGGCGGGTTCTTCAGGAACGCACGCGCGATCGCGATGCGCTGGCGCTGGCCGCCCGAGAGCCGTACGCCGCGCTCCCCCACGAGCGTCTGATAGCCGTCGGGGCAGCCGGCGATGAACTCCTCGGCGTGCGCCTGACGGGCGGCGCGGACGACGTCCTCGAACGGGGCGCCCAGACGACCGTAGGCGATGTTGTACAGGATCGAATCGCTGAAGAGGAACGTCTCCTGGGTCACGATGCCGATCAGGGCGCGCAGCGAAGCCTGGCTGACGTCGCGCAGGTCGTGGCCGTCGATCGTGATCCGCCCGGCGCTCACGTCGTGGAAGCGCGGGAGCAAGTCCATCAGGGTCGACTTGCCGGCGCCGCTCATGCCGACGAACGCGACCACCTCACCGCGGCCCACCGTCAGCGACACATCCCGGAGCGTGAGCTCCTCGGAGTCGGCGTGCCGGAAGCTCACCTGCTCGAACGTGAGGCTCTCGCGGAAGGCGTCGAGCGCCACGGCGTTCGGGCGGTCCGCGATCGCCGGCGGCTGATCGAGGATCTCGAAGACTCGCTCGACCGACGAGGTCGACTGCTGCACGGTATTGACGATCCGCGAGAGCTGTCGCACCGGACCATAGAGGAGAGCCACCGCCGCGGTGAACGAGAAGAAATCACCGGGCGTCATCGTGCCGTTGATGACCCGCTGGCCGCCGTACCAGAGGGCGCCCATGATGCCGAAGGCGGCCAGCACCTCCATGAGCGGGTCGGTGATCTCGTCGGTGCGGTGATCCTTGAGCGCAAGGGATAGGAGCCCGCGGTTGACGCGGTCGAAGCGCTCGACTTCGTGCGACTCGCGCCCGAATGCCTTGACGATCTTCGTCCCAGAGAACACCTCGTGGAGGAGCACGTTCAGCTCGGCGACCTTCTGCTGCGACCGCTTGTTGATGCGATAGAGCCGGCGGCCGATGGACCGTACCGCCACGCCGACGAAGGGGAAGACCACCAGCGCGATCACCGCCAGCCGCCAGTCCCGCACGAACATGACGGTCGCGAGGGCGGCGACCATCACCGTCTGGCGGATCGTCATCACCAGCACCGTCGACGACAGGCGCGCCAGGCGGTTGACGTCGGTTACGACCCGCGACATCAGCTCCGCCGTGTGCCGGCTCGTGAAGAACGACAGCGACATCCGCTGCAGGTGCGCGTAGAGGTCACGCCGGAGCCGCGCGATCACGCGCTCGCCGATCGAGGCCATCAGGTACGACTGGCCGTAGCGGGCCAGACCCTTACCGATATACGCGGCGAGGAACAGGAGGGGGATGAGCGTCAGCATCCTCGTATCGCGGCGGATGAAGACGTCGTCCATCGCCGGCTTGACGAGCCAGGCGATCGTGCCCTCCATCGCGGCGACCACGACCGCGAGCAGCGTGCCGATGACCAGCGCCGGGGCATGAGGGCGGAGGTAGCCGAGCAGGCGCCGGTAGAGGTCGGCCCGAAGGCTCACGCCGACCTCGTCTCGACGAGGCGGCGATAGAGCGCCTCGGTCGCGTCGAGCTTGGCGCGGAGCGAGAAGTGCGCGTCCACACGCTTGCAGCCGGCGCGCGCCATCACCTGGGCCCACGTCGGGTTCTCGAGCACGCGCCGGAGCGCGCGCGCCAGCGCCTCCGGGTCGCGCGGGGGCACCAGGAGGCCGGTCTCGCCGTCGATCACCAGCTCGGGCATGCCGGCCAGATCGGTGGCGACCACCGGGCGCTCGCAGGCGAGCGCCTCGCGGATCGAGCCGGTGAGCCCGGCGCCGGCGTACGAGGCGTCGACGACCACGTCCGAGGCCGTCAGGATCTGGGGGACGTCTTCGCGGTGGCCGAGCACGAGCACGCGACCCTCGAGCCCGCGCTCGCGCGCGCATTCCCCGACCTCCGCGACGCGCGGCGGCGGCGCCCCGACGAAGAGCAGACGAGCGCGGGGCGCCCCCGGCGCGAGCCGCGCCATGGCGTCGAGCACGTCCCGCCAGCCGCGCCACGAGCGGACGCCGATCTGCGTGATCAGGACGTGCTCGGGGGCGAGGCCGAGCTCGCGCCGGATCGGCCCGCCGTCGAGGCCGGGATGGAAGCGCCCGACGTCCGTGCCGGAGTAGATCACCTCGATCTTCTGCGCCGGCACACCGGTCGCGACCAGGTCGCGCTTGATCGACTCGCAGACCGCGACGATCGCGTGCACGCGCCGGCTCGTGTACCCGAGACGCCGCGCGCGCGGGACGTGGAAGCTGACGCCGCGGTTCAGGACGAGCTTGGACCGCGCGCCCATGAGCCCGGCGAGCAACGCCAGGGTGCGGGCGCGTCCCTTGTGCGCGTGCGCCACCTGGATGCGGCCGGCGCGGATCACCTTGGCCAGCCGCCACGCAGCACGGACGTCCCACGCGCGCTGCATTGGGACCGGGACGTAGCCGACATCGGCCGCGCGCATCCGCTCGGCCCAGAGCTCGCTCGGCGGCGTCACGACGGTGACGGCGTGTCCGCGGGCGGCCAGGCCGATCGCGAGGTCGCGCAGCTGGATCGCGGCGCCGGTGAAGTAGTCGGCCTTCGGGTAGAGCTGCAAGATCCGGAGGGAGGAGCGAGTAGTCAAGCTCCGAAGAAGGCGCGCACCGCGGCGATCACCCGATCGATTTCCGCGTCCGCGTGGTCGGCCGACATCGGCAAGGTGAGGATTTCCTCGACGAGCCTTTCCGTGCACGGCAGCGGCGGCGGCGAAAGGTGCTCGACCGGGGGCTGGCGATGGGTCGGGACCGGATAGTGGATCCCGGTCTGGATCCCGCGCTCCTTCAGGAACTTCGCCAGCTCGGCGCGGCGCGGGGTGCGCACCACGTAAAGGTGATACACGTGGCGGCCGTGCTCGCGCTCCTCGGGCAGGGCGAGGGGCAGGTCGGCGAGCCCGTCCGCGTAGCGGAGCGCGAGCGCGCGCCGGCGCTCGTTCATCGCGTCCAGGCGCGGCAGCAGCACGCGGAGCGCCGCCGCCTGCAGCTCGCTGAACCGCAGATTGAAGCCGAGCTCGGCGTGCACGTTCTTGTCGAGGCGGCCGTGGTCCCGCAGTCGGCGGCAACGGTCGGCGATCTCGTCGTCGCGGGTGAGGACGGCGCCGCCGTCGCCCATCCCCGGCAGGTTCTTCGACGGATAGAAGGAGAACACGGCGGCGCGGCCGAAGCTGCCGACCCGTCGTCCGTCCCACTCCGCTCCCTGGGCCTGCGCGCAGTCCTCGAGGATCCAGATCCCGAGCCGCGAGGCCAGCCGCTCGACCGCCGCGAGATCCACCGACTGACCGTAGAGGTGGACCGGGACCATCCCGACCGTACGGGAACTCGCCTTCGCCTCGGCGTCGCGCGCATCGAGGGTGTAGAACTCGTCCGCGTCGACGAAGACGGGGGTCGCTTCGGCCACGCAGATCGCCTCGACGGTCGGAAACGCGGTGTGTGACGGCACCAGCACTTCGTCGCCCGCCTTCACGCCGAGCGCCCTGAGCGCGAGCCAGAGCGCCGCGGTCGCGGAGCTCGTCAGCACCGCGTGCTTCACACCGGTGGTGCTCGCCAGCTCCGCCTCGAGCTGCCGGCACTGCGGACCCAGGATGTACTGGCGCGAGTCGATGGCGGCCAGGACCGCCCGCTTGATCTCGTCGTCGACCGGCGGGCGTGACAGCGGGACGAACGTCACGGAGTGGCTCCGGACAGACGATCGTAGCGACCGCGGTAGTAGACCAGCGGCAACCCGGCCCCGGCGCGCGCGCGCTCGACGCGGCCGACGAAGATCGAGTGGTCGCCCTCGAGATGCACGTTGACGGTCGCGCATTCGAGGTGAGCGAGCGCGTTGTCGAGGAGCGGCAGGCCCATGGGGCTCAGGGTGAACGGCACGCCCTCGAACTTGTTCTCGATCTTCGTCGTCGCGAACCGGCGAGATACGCCCTCCTGATCGTGGCAGAGGACGTTGACCGCGAACTGCTTGCCGGCGACCAGCGCCGGGTAGCTCTGCGACTTGTGATCGACGCAGACGAGGATGAGCGGCGGATCGAGCGACACCGAGCTGAAGGCGCTCGCGGTGAGGCCCGTCGGGCGCCCGTCCTTGTCGCACACGGTGATGACCGTCACCCCGGAAGCGAAGTGGCTCAGGGTGTGGCGGAATTCGTCGGGAGAGATCACCCGCTTTTTGTAGCAGGTCACTCGCGATAATGCAAGGTTTCGCGCATAGATAGCGGGAGCGCGCGCGATCACGTTGAAAGCGTTCAGTGCTCCTGTATAGTCGCCCCTATGGTCACCCGGGACGCCGTGCTGGACGCGCTGCGGGCCGTCAAGGATCCGGAAGCGCAGCAGGACATCGTCTCGCTCGGGCTCATTCGCGACCTCACGATCGCCGAGTCGCAGGTCACGTTCACCCTGGCGTTCACGAACCAATCGCCGGGGTCGAAGGCCACCCTGCACAGCATGGCCTCGCGGGTCGTCGGGCGCGTCCCCGGGGTGTCGAAGGTCCAGGTGAAGATGGGCTCCGGGCAGCCCGCGCGACCCGCTCAGGCGGCGCCGCATTCTCACGGGCAGGGCCCGGCGCACGGTCCGACGAAGGCCGACGACTTCATCCCCGAGGTGAAGCAGACGATTGCCGTGTCGTCAGGCAAGGGGGGCGTCGGCAAGTCCACGGTCACCGTGAACCTCGCGGTGGCGCTGCGCCAGGCGGGCAGCGCCGTCGGCATCATCGACTCCGACGTCTATGGCCCGGACATTCCGCTCATGCTGGGCACGCGCGGGCGCCCGGGCATGTTCGATAACCGGATCATCCCGGTCGAGGCGCACGGCATGAAGATGATGTCGATCGGCCTGCTCGTGAACGACAAAGAGCCGCTCGTCTGGCGCGGCCCGATGATCCACTCCTTCATCCAGCAGATGCTCAAGGACGTCAATTGGGGGGCGCTCGACTACCTCGTCTTCGACATGCCGCCGGGGACCGGCGACGCCCAGCTCTCGCTCTCGCAGGTGATCCCGCTCTCGGGCGTGGTGATGGTGACGACGCCGCAAGAGGTCGCGCTGCTCGACGTGCGCAAGGCGATCGCGATGTTCCAGAAGCTCAACGTACCGATCCTCGGCGTCGTCGAGAACATGAGCTACTTCATCGCGCCCGACACCGGCAAGCGCTACTCGATCTTCGGCGAAGGCGGCGGCCGCAAGCTGGCCGACGAGTACGGCGTGCCGCTGCTCGCGCAGGTCCCGCTCGACCCGGCCACGCGGCAGGCCGGCGACGAGGGCACGCCGATCACTCTGCGCGCGCCCGACTCGGCGCAGGCGCGGACGTTCCGCGAGCTGGCGGTGGCGGTGCAGCAGCGTCTGGACGAGCTGGCCGCGCTCCGGCCGCTGCCGAAGATCGGGTGATCGCGAGGGCGCCCGAGCCGTGCCGCCGCTGATCGTGCCGATCTTCCCGCTGCCCGACGTCACGTTCTTCCCCAACACGCTGCTGCCGCTCCACGTCTTCGAGGCGCGCTATCGCGCGATGGTGATGGACGCGCTGGCGCGCGACCGGCGACTGGCGGTCGTGAAGCTGGTGCCCGGCTTCGAGGCCACGTACGCGGGCAAGCCTCCGGTGCATCCGGTGGCCGGCGCCGGCGAGATCGTGAGCTGGGAGCGGCTGGCGACCGGCCGCTACAACATCCTCCTCAAGGGTGAATGGCGGATCCGGATCGAGGGCGAGCGGCCGAGCGACACCCTCTACCGGATCGTCACCGCGCAGAAGCTCGAGGACGTGGCGCCGACGACGGACGTCTCGGCGGCGCTGGCCCGGATTCGGGCCGCGTGCGGCCGCCTGCTGCGGGCGCTCGATCGTCCGCCCGACCTCCTCGACACGGCGCTGGCCGAGGGGCAGTCTCCGGGCGTGATCGCCGACCGGATCGCCGCGGCCGTCGTGCCCGACCCCGGGCTCCGCCAGGAGCTGCTCGAGACGCTCGACGTCACGCGACGCCTCGAGCGCCTCGGCGCCGCGCTCGACCGGCTCGTGAACGAGCTCCGCCGGGGGCGCGAATGAGGGCCGGGTCGGTCGCGGCCGCCATCGCCCTGCTGCTCCTCGCCGCGACCGCACCGGTGATCGACGCGGCCCAGTGGGCGTGGCTGGGCGTGCGCATCCGGGATCTGTCCGAGCAGGAGATGGACGAGATCTCGTCCCGTCACGGGCTGCGCGAGGGGTTCGGCGTGTTCATCGTGGAGGTGATGGAAGGCACGCCGGCCCAGACGGCGGGGCTCAAGACCGGCGATCTGGTCGTCGCGTTCGAGGAGCGCCCGGTGACCGAGACGCGGATGCTCCAGCGGCTGATCGCCGCATCGTCTCCGGGCAGGGACGTGCACCTGACGGTGCTCCGCACCGACGGACGCCGCCGCCTCGACGTGCGCCTGGCGGCGATGCCTCGCTCGGTCGTCGGGGAGCGAATCGGGGCCGAGTTCGGTTTCGTCGTGCGAGATCCCGAGCCCGGCGCGTCGACCGCCCTGACCGTTTCGGCGGTCGTGCCTAAGAGCCCGGCCGATCGAGGAGGCCTCGAGGCCGGCGACGTCATCTTGCAAATCAACGATCTGGCCGTCGTGACCCGCGAGGCGCTTCGCGAAGCGCTCGCCGACGCCGGTCTCGAGGCGCCGCTCCGGCTGACGGTACGGCGCGGCGCCAGCCGGCTCTCGCTGGTCCTCAAAGCGCCGAGCGCCTGACCAGCGGTCGCCTGACGGCCGGTCGCCCGACCGGAGCGGCCGGGCGTATTTCTGACGCTCGGCGCGTCCGACGTAATTATTGACAGGCTGCGCGCCCGTCGAATAGGTTTGTGGGCGGTGCTGCGGCCACTTCGTTTGTGTCTTGTCCTCGCATGATCCGCCGCCGACGGCCATCTACCCCACGCCACGGATTCCCAGGAGGTGCATCCATGAGCGATTCTCAAGCGGTCAACGAGAGCCCGCGACGGAAATTCTTGAAAGGCGCGGCTCTGGCAGCGACGGGCGCGGCGACGCTCGGCTTTCCGATGGTCGCCAAGGCGCAGGGCCCGATCTCGATGCGCTGGCAGAGCACGTGGCCCCAGAAGGACATCTTCCACGAGTACGCGCTCGATTTCGCGAAGAAGGTCAACGACATGACCGGCGGCGACCTGAAGATCGAGGTGCTGCCGGCCGGCGCGGTCGTGCCGGCCTTCGGCCTGCTCGACGCCGTCTCGAAGGGTACGCTAGACGGCGGCCACGGCGTGCTCGTGTACCACTACGGCAAGCAGACGGCGCTGGCACTCTGGGGCTCGGGCCCCGGCTACGGCATGGACGCCAACATGCTGCTGAGCTGGCACAAGTACGGCGGCGGCAAGCAGCTTCTCAGCAAGCTCTATGCCTCGATCGGCGCCAACGTCGTCTCGTTTCCGTACGGGCCGATGTTCACGCAGCCGCTCGGCTGGTACAAGAAGCCGATCACCAAAGCCGACGACTTCAAGGGCCTCAAGTTCCGTACCGTGGGCATCTCGATCGATGTGTTCCAGGGGCTCGGCGCGGCAGTCAACGCGCTGCCCGGCGCCGAGATCGTCCCGGCCATGGACCGCGGCCTGCTCGACGCGGCCGAGTTCAACAACGCGACGTCCGACCGCATCCTCGGCTTCGCCGACGTCTCCAAGGTGTGCATGCTGCAGAGCTATCACCAGAACGCCGAGCAGCTTGAGATCACGTTCAACAAGGGCAAGTTCGACGCGCTGCCGGACAAGATGAAGGCCATCATCGAGAACGGCGTCGAGGCGGCGTCGGCCGACATGTCGTGGAAGTCGATCGACCGTTACTCGAAGGACTACATCGAGCTGCAGACCAAGGACAAGGTGCGGTTCTACAAGACGCCCGACTCGGTGCTGCAGAAGCAGCTCGAAGTCTACGATCAGGTCGTCGACAAGAAGGCGACGGACAACCCGCTGTTCAAGGAGATCACCGAGTCCCAGAAGGCGTTCGCCGCGCGGGCGGTGAAGTGGGATCTCGACACCAACGTCAGCCGGCGCATGGCCTACAACCACTACTTCGGCAAGCCCGCCCCGAAAAAGAGCTAGTCGCTCCGTGCCCGAATCCATGCGCGCCGGCCATCCGGATCCAACCGGGTGGCCGGCCGCGGTGATCCCGCGATGAGCGGCCGACGCCTGATCGGCGCCGTCGACCAGGTCAGCTACTGGTCCGGCAAAGCGGCAGCCTGGCTCATCGTGGCCCTGACGTTCGTCGTGGCCATCGAAGTCTTCAAGCGCTACATCCTGAACGCGCCCACCGCGTGGATCTTCGACTTCAACAACATGCTCTACGGCTCCCTCTTCATGCTGTGCGGCGCCTACACGCTGGCGCTGGGCGGGCACGTGCGCGCCGACTTCGTCTACATCTACATGAAGCCGCGCGGGCAGGCGTCGATGGATCTGATCCTCTACCTCCTCTTCTTCATCCCGGGCATCCTCGGGCTGATCTACGCGGGCTACGACTATGCCGCCATCTCCTGGCGGATCGGTGAGCACTCGACGGTGACCGCCGAAGGGCCGCCGGTCTACCACTTCAAGTCGGTCATTCCGATCGCCGGCGTCCTGGTCATGCTGCAGGGGCTGGCCGAGATCGTCCGCTGCGTCGAGTGTCTGTGCACGGGAGCGTGGACCCCGCGCCTGGAAGACGTCGAGGAGATCGACGTGATCGAGACGCAGCTCTCGCGCAGCGAGTACGTCGACGAGGAATCGCGGCGCCAGGCGATGGAAGGCGCGCACGCCATCGACGAGGCGGCGCGCCACCGCAGCGTGGTCGACGACGCCGAGCGGCAGAGCCGCACACCATGAGCGATCCCGCGCTCGGCCTCACGATGCTCGGCCTCATCGTGGTGGCGATCATGATGGGCTTCCCGACCGCCTTCACCCTGATGGGGCTCGGGATGATCTTCGGCTACATCGCCTTCTGGGTGCCTGGCGCCCACTGGTACGACAACCGGATCTTCGACCTGATCGTGCAGCGCACCTACGGCGTGATGACGAACGATACGCTGCTGTCGGTCCCCTTGTTCGTCTTCATGGGCTACATCATGGAGCGCGCGGCGCTCGTCGACCGCATGTTCCACAGCGTCCAGCTCGCGTTCCGGCGCGTGCCCGCCTCGCTCGCCGTCACGACCTTGCTGGTCTGCGCGTTCTGGGGCATCGCCTCGGGCATCGTCGGCGCCGTCGTCGTGCTGATGGGCGTCATCGCGATGCGGCCGATGCTGAACGCCGGCTACGACGTGAAGCTCGCCTCGGGCGCGATCACGGCGGGCGGGACGCTCGGCATCCTGATCCCGCCGTCGGTCATGTTGATCGTCTACGCGGCGGTGGCCGGGCAGTCGATCGTCAAGCTCTACGCGGCAGCGATGCTGCCGGGCTTCTTCCTGACGTTCCTCTACCTCGTCTATATCCTCGGCTGGGCGATCATCAACCCGAAGATCGCGCCGAAGCTGCCGCCCGACCAGTACCGCGTGAAGGTCCCGGACTACTTGACTCGCCTCGAGCGCGGCCCGGTGCGCCGGGTCGTCGCCGGCGTCCTCGCCGCCGCGTTGCGTCCAAGTCTCTTGCGCGGCTCCTCCGGGCCCGACGGGCGTGCGGTCGGCTATCGCGTGATCGCCCACAACCTGCTCATACTCTCGGTGCCCTTGCTGCTGACCTTCGGGACGTTCGCCGCGACCTGGTGGTACGTGGTCGTCTACAACGCCCCCGAGGTGGCGACCGCCGCCGCGCCGGCCGCGCGCGTCGCCGCTCCGGCGGCGCCGCCGGCGGCCACGGTTCCGGTCGCGGCCGAACCCGGTCCCGAAGAGAAGCCCCAGGAGCTCGGCGTCGCCGGCGAGTCCGAGTCCGAGCCGGGCGCGGGCGCCAAGAAACCGGAAGGGCCCGAGGAGATGACGTCGCTCCGCGATACCAGCAAAGTGTCGGACGCCGGGAAGGTCCCGGCGCACTTCTACAGCTGGTTCTGGGGGCTGGCGGCCGTGTGCGCGCTCCTGCTGTTCTTCTACTTCTGGCGCATGGACGGCGAGCAGCTCGAGATCCTGAAGGAGCTGTGCGCCTCGGTGGTCCCGCTCGGCGTGCTCACGGTCGTGGTGCTGGCGGTGATCCTGTTCGGCATCTGCACCGCGACCGAGTCCGCGGCCATCGGCGCGCTGGGCGCGCTCTACCTCGCCGTGATGACCAAGTTCATGCGGCCGGTGCTCTGGTGGAGCCTGGTAGGGTTCGTCGTCGGAATCGTGCTCGGCGTCTACGAGGGCGAGGATTTCGCGTCACTCCTGGTGGCCGGCGCGATCGGGGGCACGCTGTTCGGCACCGTCGTGCCCGGTCTCTGGTATCTCAGGACCTCGCCGGAGCTCCGCCAGAACGTCAAGGAGTCGACGTTCCTGACGGCGAAGACGACGGCGATGGTGTGCTGGCTCTTCGTCGGCTCCGCACTATTCTCCGCGGTGTTCGCGTTGCACGGCGGTCAGGGACTGATCGAGCGGTGGGTGCTGTCGATGAATCTCTCGCCGCTGGGCTTCCAGCTGACGGCGCAGGCGATCATCTTCTTGCTCGGCTGGCCGCTCGAGTGGACCGAGATCATCGTGATCTTCTGCCCGATCTTCATTCCCTTGCTGACCCACTTCAACGTCGACCCGATCCTCTTCGGCACGATGGTCGCGGTAAATCTACAGGCCGCCTTCCTGTCGCCGCCGGTCGCTATGTCGGCCTTCTACCTGAAGGGCGTCTCGCCGAAGCACGTGACCTTGAATCAGATCTTCGCGGGCATGATGCCGTACATGGTCATCGTGTGTATCTGCCTCGTGTTCATGTACATCTGGCCCGGTATGACCCTCTGGCTCCCAGAGTTTCTCTACGGAAAGTAGCGCTGCCTCGGAGGGGGGCTTTGCCCCCCTTCCGACGGTCGTCGCACGCCTTTGGCGTGCTCCTTCCTGCCTCCCCCCAGGATTGCGGCGGCTGAGCCGCCGCTCGAACGGATTGCGCGGGCGAAGCCCGCGCTCGAACGCGGTTGATCGTGCGCTGGGCGCGGTTCGCGAACGCGCGGTTGATCGATCGCGGGTGGTGGTAATCTCTGGCGACGATGGACCAGAAGGACCTGCATCGGCTGGGGGCGGGTGAGGCGGCGCGGATGATTCGCGACGGCGCTGTCACGTCGGTTGAGGTTGTGGAGGCGTGTCTGGCGCGGGTGCGTGAGGTCGACGGGCAGGTGCAGGCCTGGACGTTCCTCGATCCCGACTACGCGCTGGCGCAGGCGCGCGCCACCGACGAGTACCGCCTGTCCGGGCAACCGATCGGGGCGCTGCACGGCGTGCCGGTGGGCCTCAAGGACATCATCGACACCGCCGATATGCCCACCGAGAACGGCTCCGTGCTCCACGCCGGCCGCACGCCGTCGCGCGACGCGTCGGTCGTGTCGCTGCTGCGCGCCGCGGGCGCGGTCGTCATGGGCAAGACGGTCACGACTGAGTTCGCCACCCGCACGCCGGGGAAGACGCGTAATCCGCACAATTCGGGTCATACGCCCGGCGGCTCCTCGAGCGGCTCGGCGGCGGCGGTGGCCGCCGAGATGGTCCCGCTGGCGCTCGGCAGCCAGACCACCGGCTCGACGATCCGGCCCGCGTCCTTCTGCGGCGTGTACGGCCTCAAGCCGACGCACGGGCTGATCCCGCGCCACGGGATGTTCCAGCTCTCCCGCTCGCTCGATCACGTCGGCCTCTTCGCGCGCTCGGTCGAGGACATCGCGCTGCTCCTCGAAGAGCTCGCGGTGCACGACGAGCGTGATCCGGACTCTCGCCCCCGCGCGCGCGTCCCGTACCGCGCCGTGGCCGCCGAGGAGCCGCCGCTGACGCCCATGTTCGCGTTCGTCAAGACGTCGCTGTGGGAGCGCGTCGACGCCGACGCCCGCGAGGCGTTCGAGGAGCTCGTCGCGCACCTCGGCGACCGCGTGGAAGAGGTCGAGCTCGTCACGCCGGCCGAGGAAGTGCTCGAGTGGCAGCGCGCTATCGGCGGCGCCGAGATCGCCATCAACCTTCGACGGGAGTGGGAGACGGGGCGCGACAAGCTCTCGGCGGCGCTGCGCGCCCGGATCGAGCACGGCCACGAGGTCCGCGCGCTCGACTATCTCGAGGCACTCGGCCGGGTGCCCGAGCTCAACGCGAGCCTGACGGAGCTCTTCGAGCAGCGCTACGACGCGATCTTGACGCCCGCCGCGTTCGGCACCGCCCCCAAGGGGCTCGAGTCGACCGGCGACCCGGCCTTCTGCGCCTTGTGGACGCTCTGCGGGATGCCGGCGCTCAGTATCCCGCTGATGCAGGGCGCCAACGGCCTGCCGCTCGGCGCCCAGCTGGTCGGCGCGCGACATCGAGATGCGCGGCTCCTGCGCACCGCGCGGTGGCTCGTGAGCCACCTTTCGAAGGTCGCCTAGCTTCGGCCGAGGCGGGCCGAGAACCGTATGGCGCGGTGCGTCTAGCGCGCCGTCTTCCCCAGGCGTAGGCTCTCGCGGCGAAGTCGCTGAATCCGGCCGCACGGAGGATCTCGCATGGCAGACCTCGAGCGCATGTACGTCGACGGTGAGTGGATACTCGCCGAGGGCGACGCCACCTTCGACGTGAAGAACCCGGCCGACGGCACCGTGGTTGCGCGAGTCGCCAACGGCGCGGCGCCGGAGATCCAGCGCGCGGTCACGGCCGCGCACGCGGCGTTTCGCGAATGGTCGGCGCTGGCGCCCAAGGATCGTGGCAGCATTCTCCTCAAGATCCAGGAGCTCATGCAGGAGCGGCGCGACGAGCTCGCGCGGCTCGTGACGCTCGAGAACGGCAAGCCGTTCGAGGAAGCGAAGAAGGAAGTCCAGTTCGCGCTCGGCTACTTCGGCTGGTTCGCCGAGGAGGCTCGGCGGGTGAGCGGGGAGTGGATCCCATCGCCGCAGCCGAGTAAACGCTACTGGGTGCTGCGCCAGCCGATCGGCCCCGTCGCCGCGGTGACGCCCTGGAACTTCCCGGCGACGATGGTCACGCGCAAGATCGCGCCGGCCCTGGCCGCCGGCTGCACGGTGGTGCTCAAGCCGGCCTCGGCGACTCCGCTCACGGCGCTCGCGATCGCGCGCATCACCGAGGTCGCCGGGCTGCCGCGAGGCGTGTTCAACGTACTGACCACCAACCGCTCGCGGCTGGTCGGCGCCGAGCTGCTCACGCACCCGCTGATCCGGAAGATCGGCTTCACCGGGTCGACGGACGTGGGCAAGGGGATCATGGAGACGGCTGCCAAGCAGGTGACGCGGCTCTCGTTCGAGCTCGGCGGCAACGCGCCCTTCATCGTGTTCGACGACGCCGACTTCAAGGCCGCGCTCGAGGGCGCGGTGGCCATGAAGTTCCTGCGTGTCGGCGGGCAGTCGTGCATCTGCGCGAACCGGATCTACGTCCAGCGCGGGATTGCCGACACATTCATTCCGGCGTTCGTCGAGGCCGTCGGGAAGCTGAAGGTCGCCGCGGGCTTCGAGCCGGGCGCGCAGATCGGTCCGCTGATCAACGAGGAGACGCGCGCGAAAGTGCACTCCCTGGTGGAGGACGCGGTGAAGCACGGTGCCAAGCTCGAGGCGGGCGGCCGCTATCTGACTGGCGAGCCGTACGCGAAGGGGTTCTTCTATGCGCCCGCGGTCCTGACCGGCGTCACCGACGACATGGCGATCGCGCAGGAGGAGATCTTCGGGCCGGCGGCGCCGCTGCTGGTCTTCGACACCGAGGAAGAAGTGATCCGCCGCGCCAACGCCACCAAGTTCGGGCTGGCGGCCTACTTCTACACGCGCGACATGACGCGGCTCGTTCGGGTGTCCGAGCAGCTCGAGTACGGCCTGGTCGGCGCCAACGACGCCACCGGCTACACGCACGAGATCCCGTTCGGCGGCTTCAAGGAATCCGGCCTCGGACGTGAGGGTGGCCACGAGGGGATCGCGGAATACACGGAGGTGAAATCGGTCGTCGTCAACCTGAGCTGACCCGACGGGTTTCGCCCGATGAGCACGGAAATGCCAGAAGAGGTCTACCAGTTCATGGGCGCCTTCATGCGAAAGGTCGTGGCGCGTCCGGGCCGATGACATCGCGAAACGGGTCAATCAACCCGCCAACGACGCAGGCCGTGCGCCAAGCCGTAGAAAACCGCCGCCGCAGCGATAGCCCCAATCCCTCCAATCAAGCCGTATCGGCCCATGGCGCTCGCCACGGCCTCGCCGAGGCAATACGCGATGAGCGCGACGCTGGTCGCCCACACCACTCCGCCCGCCACATTCCACACGAGAAAACGCCACCGCGCCATGCCGGCGATGCCCGCGACGAGTGCACCGATCACTCGAAGGCCCGGCATGAAGCGGGCGAGGAAGACGGCCTTGCCACCGTGGTGGGCAAAGAAGCGTTCGGCGGGCGGGAGCATCCTTTCGGTGTACCGAGCGACGGGTCGCCAGCGCGTGAGCAGCCGCCGCCCCGCCGCTCGGCCGATCCGGTACCCCGCGTTATCGCCGATGATGGCTGCCGCGGCGGCGACCACGATCACCGCGGGCAGAGAGACGAGTCCCTGTGCCGCGAGCACGCTGGCCGCAATGAGTGCCGTTTCCCCCGGCACCGGCAACCCGGCGGACTCGAGCATGATGGCGAGGAACAGCGCCGCGAGACCGTAGATCGCGGTGAGATGATTCACGGAAGAGCGTCAGGATCTCTACCTGGCTAGCCCTTGAGGGCACCCCTCGTCAGGCCCGCTGCCATATAGCGGCGAAGCGCGTAGAAGATCACGATCGGCGGCAGCGAATAGATGAGCGCGGCGGCCATCATGTAGTTCAGGGGCGCCTCGTCGCTGTTGAAGAACTGGGCGATCGCGACGGCGACCGTCATGTTGCGGGTCGAGGAGAGCAGCACGTACTGGTAGACGTACTCGTTCCAGGCGAGCAACAGCGCAAAGGTCCCGACCGCCGCGAGCGCCGGCGTCATCAACGGCAAGTAGATCCGCCGATACACCTGAACGGGTGACGCACCGTCCACCCACGCCGCCTGATCGAGCTCGATCGGTATCAACGTGGCGTACTGCCGCAGGATCAAGATGGCGTAGGGGGCGGCGAAGGTCACGTTGGCCGCGACGATCGCCCACAGCGTATTCGAGAGATCGTAACTCGCCATGAGCCGAGTGAACGGGATGACCAGGAAGGATGTGGGCACCGCGTAGGTCACGAGCGGCGCGTTGCCGAGCAGCCAGCTTTGGCGCAAGCGCGTACGGCCCAATGCGAAGCTGGCGAGCGACCCGATCAGCACGGTCAGGAACATCGTCATCAGACCGATGAAAAAGCTGTTGCCAAACTGGCGCCAGAAATCTTCGACGAGCCAATACCCCTGGGTCACCACGGCATGGAAGCTGTGGAGCGATGGGTTCGGCGGCCAGATGATGCCCTCGAACTCGATATCACCTTCATCGGGGTCGAGCGCGATCAACAGCATGTTGTACACGGGCGTCAGCGACCAGACCAGGAGCGCGACGACGAGTACGAGCGAGGACCCTTCGATGAGAACCCGACGAAGCCGGGAGCGCGCTCGGAGCACCGAACCGCCTGACACGCGGGCGAGGCTCACAGCTGCGTCTCTCTCGTCTGGAGCGCGCGCATCAGGAGGATCACGATCGGGATCAGCACCGGAAGCGCCGACATCACGGCGGCGACACCGAGCGCCGGTTGGGCCCCCTCGAAGGCGTAGTGGATGCCGAGCGTGGCCAGGACGTCCGTGGAATACGACGGCGCGCCCTCGGAAACCAGAGAGACCGTGGTGAAGTCTCCGATCGTCCACAGCGTGGACAGCAGTGTGCAGACCAGATAGAGGTTCCCGAGCAGCGGGAGAATGACGTGGGCGAACCGTCGGTAGCCGCTGGCGCCATCGACGGCGGCCGCTTCATAGATTTCCTGCGGGATCGCCGTCCGGCCGGCGTAGAAGGTCAGCGTCCAGAAGGGCATCCATTTCCAGATGTAGGCGACGATGTTCGATCCGAGGGCGAGCCAGCGGTCACGGAACCAGAGCGGACCGCCGATACCGAGCACCGCCGACAAGACGCTGTCGACAAAACCCTCCTCGCCGATCAGCATCCAGTGGAACGACACGAAGGCCGGAATGGACGGGAGCGCCCAGGGCAGAATGTAGACGGGGAGCAGCGCCTTGATCCACCAGCGGCGACGCATGAAGAAGCCGGATAACAGGAGGGCCAGGAACATCTTCACGTTCACGCCGAGGCCGACGAACAGCGCCGTATTCACGACGGTCTGCGCGTAGAGCGGGTTGGCGATCAGCTCGCGGTAGAGCGACGGGTCCCGCGCCATCCAGAGCCCGTAGGCGATGGGATAGACGACGAAGGCCAGGAATACCGCCGCATAGGGGGCGACGAAGGCGATCGCCCAGGCGAGCTCCGGGCCGTGCCTGGGACGGCGCCAGACCGATCTCCGCAGCCGGTTGAGCGCGCCGGGCCCGGCCGCGAGAACCTGCTGCACGCTGCTCATACCCGCCTCCTCAGCGGGCTGCGAGACTGGCGGCGAGGGTCAGCCTTTAACCCCGCCCATCGTCAGGCCGGAGGTCATGCGCCGGCGGAATGCGTAGTAGATCGCGACCGGCGGCGCCGCATAGATGATCGCGGTCGCCATCATGTAGTTCCACGGTGACTGGTCGCTGCTGAGGAACTGCGCGAGCGCCACCGGCACGGTCATGTTCGCCTTCGAGGACAGGAGCAGGAACTGATACAGGTATTCGTTCCAGGCCAGCAGCAGCGCGTAGGTGCCCACGGCGACCAGCGCCGGCGCCATCAGTGGCAGATAGATTCGCAGATAGATCTGCGGCGGCGACGCGCCGTCGATGCGCGCCGACTCGTCGACCTCGATCGGAATGCTTCGGCCGTACTCCTGGAAGACGAAGATCGCATACGGCGTCGCGAACGCCACCAGGGCCGCGATCACCGACCACGGGTTGTTCGCGAGCCCGTAGTTCTGCATGATCCGGTAGAACGGGATCGCGAGGAACGACGCCGGGATCACGTAGGTCAACAGCGCGGCGTTGCTCACCAGCCAGCCGTGGCGGATCCGCATCCGGCCGATCGCAAAAGCCGTCAGCGAGCCGAACAGCAGCGCGAAGAACGTCACCATCCAGCCGATGAACAGGCTGTTGGCGAACTGATGCCAGAAGTGCTCGAGATACCAGTGGCTCTGGGTCAGGACGCCCCAGAAGCTCTCAACCGAGGGGACCCTCGGCCAGATATGGTCGGTGAAGACGTCGCCTTCGGGCTCGAGCGAGATCAGCACCATGTTGTAGAGCGGCGCGAGTGTCCACACCACGATCACCGCGGAGAGCACCAAGGTCCCCGCGTTGCGCAGATACCGGCGGAGCCGCACTGAACTGCGGGCCCGCGATAACGTACGAGTTGCCAGCCTCGCGTCCGCCGCGATCGTGCTCATATCTGAACCTCCGAGGTGCGGAGCTTGCGCATCAGGATGATCACCAGCGGGATGACCAGCGGCAGCGCCGACATCACCGCCGCCACGCCCAGGCGTGGCTGAGCGATCTCGAACGCGTTGCGGATGCCCAACGTCGCCAGCACGTGCGTCGAGTTCGCGGGGCCGCCACCGGAGACGAAGTTGACGGCGTTGAAGTCGCCGAGCAGGAAGATCGTCGAGAGCAGCGTGCAGATCAGGTAGAGGTTGGCGAGCAGCGGGAAAGTGATGTGCACGAATCCGCGCATCCCGGTCGCCCCGTCGACTTTGGCGGAGTCGCTGATCTCGAGCGGGATCGCCATCCGGCCGGCGAGCAAGATCAGCGTCCAGAACGGCGTCCATTTCCAGATGTGGGAGACGATGACCGCGCCCAGGGCGCTCCAGCGGTCGTTGAGCCAGGACGGCCCTTCAATGTGGAAGAGGGCATAGAGGACGTTGTTGAGGAAGCCCCACTCACCGTTCAGCATCCAGTGGATCGAGATGAACGTCGAGATCTGCGGCACCGCCCAGGGCAGCACGAAGATCAAGAGCAGCGTCTTCATCCACCAGCCCGGTCGCATGAAGAAGCCGGACAACAACAGGGCCAGGAACATCTTTACGTTCACGCCGAGTGCCAGATAGAGGATGGTGTTGACCACCGTGCTCTGGTAAATCGGGTCGGCGAAGAGCTCCCGGTAGAGACTGGCTTCGCTGCCCATCCACAACCCGTAGACCACCGGATACGCGACGAAGGTCAAAAACACCGCGATGTACGGCACGACGAACGCGACGGCCCAGGTGTACTCACCGCCCTTGAGGCCGCCGCGCAGGGAGCGGGAGAGCGCACGCCGCCGGAGGGCCGGTCGGCCGACGTCGATGACCGAGGTGCCGTTCATTTGTTGGTCTCCGCTCTCACGCCTTCTTGTACTTGGAGAAAATCTCCTCGATGCGCTTGAATGCCTTGTCGATCGCCACTTCCGCTTTCACGCCTTCCTTCGCCACGTCGATCATCGCCATGCTCCACACATGCTGGGAGCGGACTTCCGCCATCGCCAGGTTGAACACGTAGTAGTCCGGCACGGTCGGGCCGAGGAGGCCCTGCTGGATGTAGCCTCGCAGATGCGGGTCCTTCGGGTCCTGCCAGAATGGGCTCTTGGCGAGCGACGGCATGACTGGCAGCCAGCGGCCCAGCCCCAGCTCGACGAACTCGCCGACGACCTTCGGCTGGGCGAAGTACTTGATGAATTCCTTCGCCACCGGGACGTTCTTCGCCCCCTTCGGGATCATCAACTGGGTGACGCCCACGATGCTCGGTACGGGCTTGCCCGCATTGTCGTTCGGATAGCCGATGCCGTGGGTCACCATGTCCTTGAAGTACCACTCCGGGTGCTTCTCCTTGACCGCGACCTCGGTCGAGAGCGTCCCGTCGACGTCCATCACCATGAGCTTCGCGTGGAAGGCGTTGTTGTCGTCTGCGTCATTCCAGTTGATCGCGCTCGGCGGCACGTAGCCGTCGCGGTAGGCGCCACCAAGGTAGGCGGTCGCCTTGATGGCCGCTTGCCTGACCTTCGGGTCGTCGAGATGCAGCTTGCCGTCCCTGGTGACGATGTCCTGACCGCCGTGGGCCAGGAGAAACGCCATGAAGAGGTTATAAGGGTCAACCCCGTTGGCCGTCACCTGGAAGCCCAGACCATAGACCTTGCGCTCGCCCTGCTTACGCAGGTTGTCCTGCACCTTCTTGAAGAAATCGAAGTACGCGTCCCACGTCTTCGGGATGTCCTCGATCTTGAGGCCGGCCTTCTCCACTAGCGGTCGCCAGATATGGCAGGGGACGACGGCGGCCCGCACTGGCACACCGTATTGGCTGACCTTCTTGGTGACGTTGTTGTAGGCCTGACCGGACACAAGAGCGGTCTCGCTGAACTGGGCCTTTTGAGGCTCCACGATGTCGCTGACGTCGACCCACCTGTCTTGCCAGGCGTATATCTGTAAGATCTCGGCCGGGTTGTTAGCCATCACATCGGGGACGACCCCGCTGGTGAGCGCCGCGATGATCTTCTGCCGTTCCGGCGCGAATGGGGTAATGCTCAACTCGATCTTGTTACCGCTCGCCTTTTCGTAATCCGCAACGGCCTTGCGCAGCGCCACGTCTTCGTCCTGGACGAACCCCTGCGCGAACCACACGCTCGCGGTGGTCGCCGCCGCCCTGGCGATATGGGGTCCGACAAACGGGCGAGTCGCGGCAAGAGCCAAGGATCCACGCAGCATCGAACGCCTCGTGAGATAGGTCACAGTCGCCTCCTTCAAGCTCGCTAACGTCGACCCGACTCGCGCGTCCGTTCTTGGTGTTCCCGGAGGGACCCCGCCGGCCTCGCCCCGACTTCGGGCGCTCCAGGAGCCCATCAAATTTCGGATACGACATCTGACGACACCTGTCAAGGAGATGAAGGACGCGAACCTTTCGGTGTGAGCCGTGCCTCCTCGTGAGGGCGCTGCTGAGACGTCGCTCAGCGCGCGCTCGGCCGTCGATCGGCCGACGCCGACCCGGCCTGCCAACCGAGCCACGCGACCACGAGCGTGAGCGCGACCAGGACAAGGGCGCTGAGGACGCGTGAGGCGCCGGACAGCAAAGCGAGTGTTCCGCTCGATAGGCCCGCGAACACGAGACCGACGACGGGGAGCACGGGGGCGCCGCAGCCCACCACGCTGCACGGGCCCGTCGAGAGCCCGAGAACACCGGCGAAGGCGCCGACGATGCCGCCGGCACGGCTGGTGGAGGCGCGCCAGCCGGCCAGCCGCTCCGGCTGTCGGCGAGAGAGCACGAGCGCGAAGTAGGCCGCGACCAGAAGGGACATGGCGAGGAAGCGCACGAGATCCATCGCGGCCACGGCAAAGCCCCACTCTGGGAATCCGTATGGGCCGTCGGCCGTGAACCAGAAGACGGCGACACGGGACAGGAAGTCGATTTTCTGATCGAGCGACGCGCTGGAGATCAAGTACCGCGGCAGCTGCGCAAGCCACGGGTTGAAGGTGAAGTAAGTCCACGGCTTGCGGGTTATCGCGAGTAGCAACGGCGGCAGGAAGACGTGAAGCGCGAAGACGCCGCCGACGACCGCGAGCGTGGTACCGGGTCGCGCTCGCACGGCGGTGCCGATGCCCCGCAAGGTCGTCGTGACCACCCGCGCCATTCCGGTCGCCATCTTCCCGAATCGGGAACGGAACTCGTCGGCCATTGATTATAGTCCAGGAGGCCGTGGGCGCTCGCTCAGCGTTCCTTGACTTTTGCGCGAAGGATGCTACAGGCTCAACGCGTGAGGCCCACGGCTCGCGAGACGTCCACCCCAATGGAGGGATCCCCATGGCAGGCGAAGTGAATCGTCGGAGCTTCCTGAGCTCTCTCGGCGTCAGCGTCGGCGCAGCGGTCGCAACGGCCGGGGGGGCGATCCCGGTTGTCGGCGTCGCGCACGCGCAGGAAAAGCCGAAGGGCAATATTCCCGACAAGCCCTACCGGATCGGCCACATGACGTTCTTCACCGGCCCGGCGGCCGTGCTCGGCGAGCCGATGTTCAAGGGCCAGCAGCTGGCCGCGGATGAGATCAACGCGGCCGGCGGGCTCCTGGGCAAGCGGAAGATCGAGCTTCTCAAGGCCGATGAGAACGCCGGGACCGACGCGAACGTGAAGGAGCTCCGGCGCCTGAAGCTGTCCGAGAACATCGACTTCTTCTGCGGCATCACCTCCAGCGGCAACACGCCGGCGCTCGGGCCCGTCGCCGAAGAGGTCAAGGTGCTCACGATCTTCGTCGACGGCTGCACCGATTTCCTGTTCGACAAGGCCGTGCCGAACCCGCACTACATCTTCCGCATCACCAATCAGCAGTCGGCCGACGGCGTGACCTGCGCGCTCGGCATCGCGCAGACCTGGCCCAAGGCCAAGCGCGTGGCCCACATCCATCCGGACTACTCCTACGGGCGAAACGCCTTCGACCACGTGAAGATCGTCATGAAGAAGCTGATGCCCCAGGCCGAAGTCGTCTCCGAGGGATGGCCGAAGCTCGGCACGACCGATTTCGCCTCGCACATCACGAAGGCGATCGCGGCCAAGCCGGACCTGATCGTGTCGTCGGTGTGGGGCGGCGACTACGTCGCGATGTACAAGCAGGCGCTGCGGTACGGGATGTTCCAGAAGGCGAAGTTCGCGAGCACGATCGCCTTCGGCGTGGCGCCGCACGCGATCGGCAAGGACCACCCGGAGGGCGTCCTCGCCGGCGTGCACTCCAACTATCACTTCACGTATCCCGGCGGCGACAAGTGGCCGCTCAACAAGACCTTCGTCGAGAAGTACCACGCCAAGTTCAACGAGTACCCGAACTTCCAGGCTGAGGGCGGGTACATGGCGACGTACATGCTGAAGACGGCCATCGAGAAGGCGAACAAGATCGGCGGCGGCTGGCCCGACGACGAGGCGATCATCGCCTTGCTCGAGGGCATGATGCTGGCGGGACCCGGCGGCTACGTCTACATCCGCCCCGACAATCACCAGGGCTACAAGGACGCGGTGACCGGCTTCAGCAAAAACGTCGGGGACTATCCGTTCCCGATCCTCGACCCGGAGCGCATCATCACGATCCCGATTCGCAACATCACGGCTCCTCCGGGATGGCCGAAAGGGGATCCGACCTCGACGTACACCTGGATCGACAAGACCTGGCCGGTCGTAAAAGCCTAGCCCTTGCCCAGCGGGTGAGTCTCCGGCGGCCGCCTGCCGGAGACTCGCCACCTGGGCCGCTGCTTGACGTGAACATCCGGCGAGCACTCGCCGCGCCCCTCGTCGTCGCCGCTCTTGCGACCGGAGCGGAGGCGGGGCACGAGATCCCGTACTATCCCTCGTTCTATCCTCAGGAGATCGCGCTGGGGTTTGCCGAGCCGGCAGCCGCACCGCGCCTGTTCGCGCGCAATTCGATCCACGCTTACATGGGATCGCTGACCGCGCCGAACAGCGCATCGCGGCTCGCCTGGGTCGAGTCGCTTCGCGCCTTTGTCGTGCTCACGTTCAACGGGGCTAGCCGCGTCTTCTCCGACGCGCGCGATCGCTGCGCCGCGGCGGCGAGGCTGGCGGCGGCGCTGGGCCGGGCGAAGACGGCGTACGTCGCGTACCCCTATCCGGTCACGCCCTGGCACGACGACTACCTGCACCACGCCGACCTCGTCGAAGCGGCCAAGGCGCGCGCGGCGGCGCCGGCCGCGGGACCGGCCCTGAGGCTTCGCGTGGGCAAGGGCGTGACGCCGCCGGCGGCGGGCCCCGCGTGGCGGGCCGCCGACGGCGAATGGGACGCGACACTCGAAGAGGTCTCGCTGGGCGCGCTCCTGCGCGACGAGGTCACGCGATTCAACGGGTGGCTGGGCCCGCCTTGGCTGAAGGAGGGGTGGTTCCATGCCCACGTCCTGTCCGCGCGCGCCGTCACCGACGCGGCGACCCGGAGCGCGATCGAAGAGACGTTCGCCCGCCGCGTGCGACGCGATTCCGCGAACGCCGCCGAGCGCGTCGATCTCGAACGCCGCCTGGTGTCGCTCGTGACGCGCGGCTGCGAGCGTATCCCGATCGGCTACGCGCTCCGCCGCGAGGCCGTCAACGACGACTACTCGGAGGGCGTGGAAAACATCGGCTACGACGCGCAGGCCGGGCTCGCGTCCGGCGTCTTCTTCCGGACCGTGAAGCTGAAGGACTTCCCATGGAACGGCTGGCTTCGTGTCGCGACGGGGTCGCGCCCGGCGGCGGCGTGGAACCCGATCGCCGGCTTCACGGACGACGCGGGCAGCCTCGTGTGGTCGGTGCTCGGCGACGCGGCCCTGCTTCCGGAGCCCTATGGCGGCGGCTGGCTGCCGAACCGCGTGCGCGCCGTCGCGGTCTCTGGGCCCGTCGAGGTGCCGCGCGACGCGCTCGCCTTCGAGTCGACGACCGGCCCGCCCCGCCCGGCCCCGCCGGGGCTGGTTGCTCGACAGCGCGTCACCTATCGCGTCGCGCTCTCCAAGTTCCACGACGAGACGAAGATGAGCGTCGCCGACGTCGTCTATCCCTACGTCTTGGCGCGTCGCTGGAGCGCGAAGGATCGGCGGGTCGAGCGTGCGACGGAGCTCGCGCGCGACTGGCTCGCCGCCATTCGCGTCGTGAAGGTCGACACCGAAGTCAGAGACTTCGGCGATCTTCAAGTGTTCCTCGACACGCCGGTGATCGAGGTCTATCTGCGCCACGCGGCCGAGCCGGCGGAAGCGCCGGCGATCGCGCCGCCCTGGGGGCCCGTCCCGTGGCAGCTCCTCGTCCTCATGGAGGAGGCGGTGGCGCGCGGACTCGCCGCCTTCTCGCAGGACGAAGCCCGGCGCCTCGGCGTCGCGTGGCTCGATCTGGTACGCGACCGGAAGCTCGTCGATGCGCTCGGCCCGATCGCCGAGAGCTTCGAGCGCCGCGCGTACGTGCCCGAGGCGCTTCGAGGGCTCGTCACCGTCGAGCAGGCCCGGCAGCGCTGGGCGGCGCTCCGGCGCTTCCGCCGCGCGCACGGCCACTGGTTCGTGACGAGCGGGCCCTACCGTCTGCAGAAGTGGTCGGCCGACTCCGCGGCGCTCGCCGTGTTCCGCGACCTCTCGTACCCGAACGTCGTCGGGTCGTTCGACCGCTACGCGCGGCCCCTGCGCGCGTGGGTCGTCGGCGTCGATCGGCGAGGCGACCGCCTCGAGCTCGTGCTCGAGGGGCAAACGCTCACGAAATTCGAGCGATCGTATAAGATCGTGCGGGAGCCGATGCGCTTGACGCCCACCGGCGAGAGAGTACGCGACACGGTGGTGGCGCGCTGGGTGGTCGTCGGCGCCGGTGACGAGGTCGTGGCGACGGGCCAGGCCCAGGACGTGGAGGGAGGCCGGTTGATCGTGGATCTCCGAGGCATGCTGCCACCGGGCGCGTATCGCGTTCTGCTGGCGGTCGCAATCAACGGAAACTCGACGAACGCTGAGGTGAAGGTGGTCCCGTACCGCGTGGCCGAGTAGTGGACGTCCTCCTCATCCATCTCCTCAACTCACTGCTCTACGCCTCGGTCCTGTTCCTGATCGCCGGCGGGCTGAGCCTCATCTACGGCGTCATGCGCATCGTGAACCTGGCGCACGGCAACCTCTATGCCTTCGGCGCGTACGTGACGGCCTGGGCGGTCGGCAGCGTGGCGGCCGGGGCGTCGGTGCCGGTCTGGCTCGTGCTGCTGCCGGCGGGCGCGCTCGCCGCGGCGATGCTCGGCGCGATTCTCGAGCCGACACTGCTCCGGCCTTTCTACCGGCGCGCCGAGGAATACCAGCTGCTCTGCACCTTCGGTCTGCTCATGATCCTCGAGGACGTCCTGCGCTTCATCTGGGGACCGTATCCGCTCTCGGCGAGCACGCTCTTCGAGAGCTTCGGAAGCCTCTCGGTGGGCGAGTCGATCTACCCGACCTACAACTTCCTCGTGATCGGCGTGGGCGCCGCCGCCGCCGTCTTCCTCTGGGCCTTCATCTACCGGACGAAGTTCGGCGTGGTGCTCCGCGCCACCTCGCAGAACATGCGCATGGCCGCGGCGCTCGGCGTGAACGTCAACCGCGTCTACATCCAGGCCTTCACGCTCGGGTGCTTCATGGCGGGGCTGGGCGGCGCGATCATCGTGCCGAGCCAGTCGGCGGTGCTCGGCATGGGCGTGGACGCGCTGGTGCTCGCGTTCATCGTGGTCGTCATCGGTGGGCTCGGCAGCCTCGAGGGCGCGCTGGTCGGCGCGCTCATCGTCGGCTTCGTGCGCGAGGCCGGGATCACGTGGTTCGCGGAGATCGAGCTGGCGGTGCTCTACCTGATCGCGGCGCTCGTGCTGCTCGTGCGGCCGGCCGGGCTCTTCGGGCGTCCATGAGCGTGCCGGCTCCGGCGCCCCGACCGGCGGCCCCGAACAGCCGGCCCCTGCGTATCGCCGTGCCGATCGCGGTGCTGCTGGCGCTCGTCCCGCTGGTCCTGCCGCCGTACAGCGCGATCCTCCTGGCCTACGGCCTCGTCATGGCGATCGGCGCGCTCGGCTTCAACCTGCTCCTGGGCTACACGGGGCTCCTCTCCTTCGGCCACTCGGCGTACTTCGGCGTGGGCGCGTACGCGGTGGCGCTCATGGTCAAGTACCTGAAAATCACCTCGATGGAGCTCTTCCTGGTGGGCGCCGTCGTGGCCTCGGTCCTCATCACCGCGCTCTTCGGCGTCGTCTGCGTACGCTACACGAGGATCTTCTTCGGCATCCTCACCCTGGCGCTCTCGCAGGTGCTCTGGTCGCTCGCCTTCAAGTTCTTCTGGGTCACCGGCGGCACGGACGGTCTGCGCGTGCCGACGCCGTCCCTGTTCGGCGGGTTGGTGACCGGCGCCGGCGACAAGATCGCGTTCATGTCCCACGCGTACTACTACTACGTGCTCATCATGTTCTGTGCGTGCGTCGCGCTCATGTGGGTGATCGTGAACTCGCCCTTCGGCATGGCGCTCCAAGCCATCCGCGACAACGAGACGCGCGCCGAGTTCGTCGGCGTGCGGATCTGGCGGTATCGCTGGGTGGCGTTCTTGGTCTCCGGCGTCTTCACGGGGCTCGCGGGCGCCCTGTGGGTGCCGCTGAACGGGCTCACGACGCCCGACATCATGCACTGGACGTTCTCGGGGGAGATCGTCTTCATGACCGTGCTCGGCGGGTTCCGCTCGTTCGCCGGCCCGATCATCGGGGCCGTCGTGTTCAACTACCTCAAGACGTACGCGGTGGGCTACACGGTGTACTGGCAGCTGCTGCTGGGCGCCGTGCTGGTGGCGCTCGTCCTTTCGCTGCCCACCGGGATCGTCGGCACCGCGAGCCGGCTCGTGGCGCGCTTCCAGGGGAGGAGCTGAGGTGGAGGGGCCGAGATGAGCCTGCTCGTCACGAAGGACCTCGTGAAGTGGTTTGGCGACACCCACGCCGTCGACCACGTGAACTTCACGGTCAAGGAGAGCGAGGTCCTGGCGCTGATCGGCTCGAACGGCGCCGGCAAGACCACGCTCGTCAACCTGATCTCCGGGCTCTTCCGGCCCGACGGGGGCCAGATCCTCTTCCGCGACGCGGACGTCACGCACCAGTCCGTGCACGGGCGCATCAAGGCCGGGATCGCGCGGAGCTTCCAGCTCGTCAACCTCTTCGACCAGCTCACCGCGCTCGACAACGTCGCGCTGACGATCTTCTCGCGCGAGGGCAAGATCGCCAATCTCGCGGCGCTGGCCGCGAGCGACTCCGCCGTGTGGGACGAGGCGCACGACGTCCTGCGTCGGTTCGGCCTCGACGCGAAGGCGCGAACCCTGGCCGGCGGGGTGTCGCAGGGGGAGCGCAAGCTGCTCGACGTCGCGGTCGCCTTCGCGCTGCGCCCGAAGCTGCTCTTCCTCGACGAGCCGACCAGCGGCGTCAGCACACGGGAGAAAGCGCCGATCATGGACACGGTGACCTCGATCGTGCGCTCCACCGGCATCTCGGCGACGATCATCGAGCACGATATGGACGTGGTCTTCAGCTACTCGGATCGGATCGTGGCGATGCACCAGGGGACGATCCTCGCCGACGGCACCCCGGACGAGATCCGCCGCAACGAGACGGTCACGACGACGCTCATCGGCACGAGGGAGACGCGCTGATGCCGGCCGCCACGCTCGAGCTCGATCGGATCAACACCTTCCGGGGCCCGGCCCAGATCCTTCGCGAGGTCTCGCTGCGGGTGGCGGACGGCGAGGCGATCTGCCTGGTCGGTCGCAACGGTGCGGGCAAGACGACGACGATCGACAGCATCATGGGGCTCCTGCCGGTGCGCTCGGGCCGGGTCGCGTTCCGCGACCGGGACATCACGCGCTTGCCGACTCACGAGCGCGCGCTGCTCGGCATCGGCTACGCGCCCGAGGATTGCGGCATCTTCCCGGATCTCTCGGTCGAGGAGAACTTCCAGATCACCTCGTGGCTCGCCTCTGCGCGGGCGACGGCGCGCCGCGGGCTCGACGAACGCGTCTTCTCGGTCTTCCCGGAGGTCAAGGACTTCATGACGCGCCGGGGACTCCACCTCTCCGGCGGCCAGAAGAAGATGGTCGCCATCACCCGGGCCATGTCCCTGGTGCCGTCGATCCTGCTGCTCGACGAGCCGTTCGAGGGGCTGGCGCCGGTCGTGGTCACGCGGTTCATCGAGGCGGTGCGCGCGATCAAGGCGATGGGGATCTCCGTGCTGATCGCCGAGTCCCATCTGGCCAACGCGACGCGCGTGGCCGATCGTCTGTACGCCATCGATCGGGGGGAGATCATCTTCCAGGGCCATCCGCGCGACGTCTTCGCGAACGAGGACGTGATGCGAACGATCCGTGGGTAGGAGCGCCGCGAGGCCGTCGCGATGAGAGCCTTCCTCGTGAGCCTCGTCGTGCTGATGTCGGTCGCGAGCGTTGCCCCGGCGGTCGCCTCGCCCGAAGGCCAGATGAGCTTCGCCCTTCAGGTGTCGCTCGCGCCGGTCTGGTTCGATCCCGCGGACACCACGTCGACCTCCGTACCGTTCATCGTGCTCTACGCGGTGCACGACGCGCTGGTGAAGGCGATGCCGGGCCAGCCCATGGCTCCGAGCCTCGCCGAATCGTGGACCGTATCGCGTGACGGCCTCGTGTACGAGTTCGTGCTGCGCAGAGGCGTCAAGTTCCACAACGGCGAGCCGCTGACCGCCGAGGATGTGAAGTTCTCGTTCGAGCGCTACCGCGGGACGGCGGCGTCCGCCTTCAAGGCCCGCATCGCCGCGGTCGAGGTGGTCGACGCTCAGCGGGTACGCTTCCGGTTCAAGCAAGCGTGGCCGGACTTCATGACGTACTACGGCACGCCGGCGACGGGCGCGGGATGGATCGTGCCGAAGAAATATCTGGAGAAGGTGGGCGACGACGGGTTCAAGCGCGCGCCGGTCGGGGCGGGGCCCTACAAGTTCGCCGCCTTCAACCCGGGTGTCGCGTGATCCTGATCGGCAGCGGCGCCCTTGGCAACGCGGCGACGCGGCTCGAAGCCTGGGTGGCGCCGGGCGGCACGTACGTCTACGGGAGCTATCCCGACATCGAGGGGCTCTGGCACGAGCTGGCGGCCGCTCCCGACCAGAAGAGCCGGGGCCAGCTCCTCGAGCGTATCCAGCGGCTCGTCCACGACAAGGCCATGTTCGACCCGATCTGGGAGTTCCCGTCGATCTGTGCGTACGGACCCCGTGTCGCCGAGTCGGGTCTGGGCCTGATCGCCAATTTCCCGTTCTCCGCGCCGTACGAGGATCTCAGGCTCAAAGGGAAGTGACCATTGCTGATATGATCGTCGGATCGTGATCGTCCTGGGGATCAGCGAGACTCACTGCGCGACCGCGGCCCTGCTCCGTGATGGCGAGATCATCGGCTGCGCCTCCGAGGAGCGCTTCTCGCGGCTGAAGAACGACGCGGGCTATCCGCGCCGGGCGGTCGATGCGCTCCTGCGCGATCGCGGTCTGCGCGCGAGCGACATCGATCGGGTCGTGCTCGCCGGCGCGCGCATCCCGTCCTACGACTGGATGACCCGCGTGATGCGCGACGAGGCCTACATGCGCCGCTACTACGGTGTGGGGCTGGAGGCGCCGCGGCGGGGCTTGAGCGGGCGCGCGCGGAAGCTCGGCGCCAAGCTCGGCTTGCTCGATCCCGCGCCGGGCAAGGCGCCGATCACCGACGGCGAGCGGCGCGGCCACGTGACGGGCCATCTGCGCCTGGCCGACGACCGCGTTCGGTTCGTCGACCATCACACCTGCCATGCGGCGGCCGCCTACTACGGGTCGCCGTTCGGCGGGCGCCCCGCGCTCGTCCTCACCAACGACAACTCGGGCGACGGGCTCTGCGGCACCGTGTCGAGCGCCAGCGGCGTCGCCCTCACCCGTCACGAGGCGACGCCGAGCGGACCGGGCTCGCTCGGGTCGTTCTACGCGCTCGTGACCCTGCTGCTCGGCATGAAGCCGGGCGAGCACGAATACAAGGTGATGGGGCTCGCGCCGTACGCGCCGGCGCGGGAGACCGAGCGCGCCGTCGCCGCGCTCGGTCGCGTGTTCGCGATGGCGGAGGGCACGCCGAGCCGCTTCGAGTGGCGCCGTCGCGGGCCTCTCTATCGCGCGCTGCTCGAGGCCACCCTGGGCCTGCGCTTCGACGGCATCGCCGGCGGCGCCCAGCAGATCCTCGAAGAGGCGCTGGTGCGCTGGGCGCGCCTGGCGCGTCAGCGCTACGGCGGCGAGCGGCTCGCGCTCGGCGGCGGCGTCTTCATGAACGTGAAGGCGAACATGCTGATCGCGGAGGAGAGCTGGCTCGGCGATCTGTTCGTCTTCCCCTCGTGCGGCGACGAGTCGAACGCGGTCGGCGCGGCCTACCTCGGTTATCTCGAGCTGTGCGCCGCCACGGGCGTGAAGCCGGCGCCGAGGCCGTTCGGCGCCGCCTATCTCGGGCCCGACGTGCGTGACGCGGAGATCGAGGCGGTGATCAAAGCGCGCAACCTGGCGAGCCGCTACAAGGTGAGCGAGCACGCGGCCATCGAGGAGAAGATCGCCGAGCTGCTCGTCTCCGACGGCGTCGTCGCGCGCTGCGCGGGCCGCATGGAGTTCGGGGCGCGCGCGCTCGGCAACCGCTCGATCCTGGCCAACCCGTCGGACCATCGGGTGGTGGACGTGATCAACCGGATGATCAAGAGCCGGGACTTCTGGATGCCGTTCGCCCCGACGGTGCTGCGCGAGCGTGAGAGCGACTATCTCCTGAACCCCAAGAGCCTGGCCTCGCCGTACATGATGCTCGCCTTCCCGACCAACGCGAAGCGGCGCGACGAGATCGTCGCGGCGATCCATCCACAAGACGGGACCGCCCGCGCCCACATCCTCGACGAGGCGTGGAACCCGGGCTACTACCGCGTCATCCGGGAGTTCGAGCGACGGACGGGGATCGGCGCCGTGCTCAATACCTCGTTCAACCTGCACGGCGAGCCGCTCGTCTGCTCGGCCGAGGACGCGGTAGACACGTTCGAGCGCTCGGGTTTGCCGCACCTCGCGCTTGGGCACTGGCTGATCTCGAAGAAGTAGCGAGGGAGACGACCATGGCGTCCACCGACCTCGCGTTCACCCCGGCGACCGAGCTGGTCGCGCTGATCCGCGCGAAGAAGCTCTCGCCGGTCGAGCTGACCCATGCGGCGCTCGACCGCATCGAGCGCCTCAACCCGATGGTCAACGCGTTCTGCACGCTCACGGCCGACCAGGCCCTGGCGGCGGCGCGCGAGGCCGAGCAGGCGCTCATGAGGGGCCAGGCGCGCGGGGCGCTCCACGGCATCCCGTTCTCGATCAAGGACCTGCACTACACGAAGGACGTCCGGACCATGTCCGGGTCGTTCATCTTCGAGCATCGCGTGCCCGACGTGGATCCCCCGGCCGTGCGGCGCCTCAAGCAGGCCGGCGGTGTCATGCTCGGCAAGACGACTACGCCGGAGTTCGGCTGGAAGGGGCTCGGCGACAGCCCGCTCACCGGCATCACGCGCAACCCCTGGAACACGGGCATGACGACCGGCGGCTCCAGCGCGGGCGCCGGCGCGGCGGCCGCCGCCGGGCTCGGGCCGCTCCACCAGGGCTCGGACGGCGCCGGGTCGATCCGCATCCCCAGCGGATTCTGCGGGATCTTCGGACTGAAGCCGTCATTCGGCCGCGTTCCGATGTGGCCCATCTCCAACAACGACTACGCCTCGCACATGGGGCCGATGACGCGCACGGTCGCCGACGCGGCGCTGATGCTCGCGGTCATGGCGGGACCTGACGAGTGGGATCGCACGTCGCTCGAGGCCGCCCCCGAGGACTACATCGGCAAGCTCGACCACGGCATCACGGGACTGCGCGTCGGGTTCAGCCCGGACCTGGGCGGATTTCCCGTCGACGCCGAGGTCGCGACCGTCGTGGCGCAGGCGGTCCGGGCGTTCGCGGATCTGGGCTGTGTCGTCGAGGAGATCAAGCCCGGCTTCGCCGACTCGCACGATCTGATCCGCTGCCTCTGGAGCGCTCACGAGGCCGGGAACTACGCGCAGCACCTCCCGCGCTGGCGAGACCGCATGGACCCGGGGCTCATCGCGTGCATCGAGAACGGCCTGCAGTACAGCATGGTCGACTACGTCGAGGCACGCGCGCAGAAGCTCGCCTACTGGGACACGGTCCGCCCGCTCTTCGAGAAGTACGATCTGCTGCTGACGCCGACGCTCTCGGTGGCCGCGTTCCCGGTCGGGCGCCTGAATCCCGAGCACTGGCCGCAGCACGTGTGGGACTGGATCCGCTGGGCCTCGTTCAGCTATCCGTTCAACTTCACCGGCCAGCCCGCCGCGTCGGTACCCGCTGGCTTCACGCCGGGCGGATTGCCAGTCGGGCTCCAGATCGTCGGCCGCCGCTTCGCGGACCTGACGGTGCTCCAGGCCTCGGCGGCGTTCGAAGAGGCGCGTCCGTGGGCTCAGCGCCGTCCGCCGATTGACTGACCGCGGTGATCGGGTCACGCGTAGAAATGCTCTGGGCGCCGCGGCGGCGAGCACCGTGATGGCGCTCGGCGGCGCCGCATTCGCCCAGCCGCCTGACCCGGCGCGGCCCGGGCCTCGGGTCAAAGGTCCGCGCGTATGGCTCGATCTCGATCAGGCCGAGCTCGACGCGGCGTACGACCAGACGGTCTGGGCGCCGAACCGCGAGCAAGTCATCCGACGCTTTGCGACCCACAGCGACGCCGCCCGCGCGCGACTCGGCGCGCCGCGGCGCTTCGCGTACGGCACGCCGCCGGTCGAGGGCCTCGACCTCTACGCCACCCCGCGCGCCGACGCGCCGATCAACGTCTTCGTCCACGGCGGCGCCTGGCGCGCCGGCCTCGCCAAGAACTACGCGTTTGCCGCGGAGCTGTTCGTGCGCGCCGGTGCGCATTTCATCGTGCCGGACTTCGCGGCGGTCCAGGACGTCGGCGGGAGCCTCATGCCCATGGCCGACCAGGTCCGTCGCGCGGTCGCCTGGGTCTATCGGAACGCGCGCAGCTTCGGCGGCGATCCTGATCGCCTGTACGTCTCCGGCCATTCCTCGGGCGCGCACCTGGCCGGCGTCGTGCTCACGACCGACTGGGCTCGCGATTTCAACCTGCCCGCGAACATCGTGAAGGGCGGGCTCTGCTCGAGCGGCATGTACGACCTGAAGCCGGTGCGACTGTCGGCGCGCAGCAACTACGTCAAGTTCACCGACGAGATGGAGCAGGCGCTCAGCGCGCAGCGCCACGTCGACCGGCTCACCGCGCCGGTCGTCGTGAGCCACGGGACGCTCGAATCGCCGGAGTTCCAGCGTCAGGCGCGCGACTTCGCCGCCGCGGTGACGGCGGCGGGCAAGCCGGTGAAGCTCCTGGTCGGCGAGGACTACAACCACTTCGAGATCATCGAGACGCTCGGCACGCCCTACGGCCTGCTGGGCCGCGCGGTGCTCGAGCAGATGACGCTCTCCCAAGGAGGCGGGTGATGAAAGCCGCGATCCTCTACAAAGCCAACACGCCGCTCGAGGTCGTCGACGTGCAGCAGCAGGGCGCCCAGACCGGCGAGGCGCGCGTCCGGGTGAAAGCCGCGGGCGTCTGCCACAGCGACTGGCACATCATGAACGGCGACTGGACCTTGCCGTTGCCGATGGTGCTCGGGCACGAAGCGGCCGGCATCGTCGAGGACGTCGGCGCCGGCGTCACCAATGTCAAGCCCGGCGATCACGTGATCTTCTCCTTCCGGCCGCAGTGCGGCCGCTGCCTCTACTGCTCGATCGGGCGGTCGATCCTCTGCGACGGCCACCAGACCGCGCGCTGGATGATGCTCGACGGCACCTGCCGCCTCAAGCGCGACGGCCAGGACATCTTCCAGATGGCGCGCATCGGCACGTTCGCGGAATCGGTCGTGTGCCCGGCGGAGATGCTGGTGCCGATCCGCAGGGAGATGCCCTGGCCGCAGGCGGCGCTGATGGGCTGCTGCGTCCCGACCGGCGTGGGCGCGGTGACCCGGTGCGCGGAGGTGGAAGCCGGCGCGTCGGTCGTCGTGATTGGCTGCGGCGGCGTCGGCCTCAACGTGGTGCAGGGCGCGCGGCTCGCGGGCGCCCGGATGATCATCGCGTGCGATCTCCTCGACAACAAGCTCGAGTACGCGCGCGAGTTCGGCGCCACGCACACCATCGACGCCGGCCGCCAGAGCGTGGTCGACACGGTCCGCGGCCTCACCGGCGGTCGGGGCGCCGACTACGCCTTCGACGCCATCGGCGGCGAGGCGACGACCTTGCAGATCCTCGACGCGATCCGGCCGGGCGGCACCGCCGTCATCGTCGGCATGGCGGCGATGAACGTGCGGGCGCCGATCACCCCGTACATGATGGCGCTCCAGGAAAAGACGATCCGCGGAACGATGTACGGCTCCGTGCGCCCGAACATCGATTTCCCGAAGCTGGTCGACCTGTACCTGGACGGCCGGCTGAAGATCGATCAGCTGGTGAGCCGCACGTACAAGCTCGAGGAGATCAACGATGGCTTCGCGGCGCTCCGCAACGGGCAGGTGGCGCGCGGGGTCGTCGTGTTCTGAGTCGGCCGGCGACGTATGGTCGATGGCTGTAGCTTCTGTCGTCTGAGCGAGAATCCAGATCAGCGGATTGTCCTCCGCGGCGACGCGGTGCTGTTCCTGCAGAATGAGAAGGAACAGGGCGCTCTGCTCGGCTCGGGCGTCATCATTCCCGTCAGGCACGCCGAGACCGTCTTCGACTTGACGCTCCAAGAAATCGACGCGACCTTTACACTGCTCAAGCAGGTCAAAGCGTGGTTGGACGAGCGCTACCATCCCGACGGGTACAACGTGGGATGGAACTGCGGGACGACCGCTGGCCAGATCGCCATGCACGCGCACATGCACGTCATGCCCCGGTTTCGGCAGGAACCCTACGCGGGGTGTGGGATTCGCTATTGGCTGAAGCAGCCCGCGAATCGCTGGTGGTAGGACGCTTCGCGCCGGACGCTGGAATGGGGCTCGTGTGGCCCTCCGTCGCGAGGCGGAAGCGTATTGCCGTTATGCGGCGGACGCGCGCAAGAAGGTCGAGGCGTTTTGGGGCGCGACGTGGACTGCGCCGGTCAGGATCCACGTATGAACGACAGGGTTTCAAGGCGATCGGCTTCACCGACGGCGCGAGCAACGAAGAGCAGTGTCCGGACGTGCTCTACGAGTGGCGACCCTAGAATCTCTGCACGCACGGCAATGAGCTCACACGAGTACGTGCTCGACCCCGCTCGCTGGCCCGACATGCCGCCGGCCCACCGCGCCTTCCTCGAGCATGCGATCCCGGCGCTTCGCGCCGACGAGCGCCTCGTCGGGGTCGCCGCGGGGGGCTCGTTCATCAATCGGAGCCTGGACGAGCACTCCGACCTCGACCTGGTCGTCGTCTCGCGTCCCGACGTCGCGGCCGACGTCCTGGGCGATGGACCCGACCTGGCCCGACGGCTCGCGCCGATGCTGGCCGCCTTTCCCGGGGACCACGTGGGTGAGCCGCGGCTGCTCATTTGCCTCTACGGGCCGCCGCTTCTCCACGTCGACTTCAAGTTCGTGTCGACCGACGAGCTGGCCCATCGCGTCGAAGATCCAGACGTCCTCTGGGACCGGCACGGCGAGGTTCGCGCCGTGCTGGTGCGGACGAAAGCCGTCTACCCTCCGCCGCGCTTTCAGTGGATCGAGGATCGCTTCTGGGCCTGGATGCACTACACCGCCGTCAAGATCGCGCGGGGCGAGCTGTTCGAGGCGATCGACGCGCTCGGGTTCGTCCGCGGCCGCGTGCTCGGCCCGCTCGCGCTGGCGGAGGCGGGCGCTCAGCCGAACGGCGTGCGGCGAGTCGAGCAGAACGCCCCGGCGCGCGTAGCCTCGTTGCGAGCCACCGTGGCGGGGCACGATCGGACGGGATGCTGGAGCGCGTTGAGGGAGACGATAGCCCTCTACGCCGAGCTGCGAGATCGGCTGGCACCGCCGGCGCTTCGCCGCGGAGCCGAAGCCGAACGCGCGGTCCGCGACTTCCTCTCGGGGCCTAGCCCTTGAGCATCTCCTCGGCGACGCGCTTCACGTCCACCGCGTCGACCTGGCCCTTGTGCGTCTTCATGACGTCGCCGACCAGGCGGCCCACCTGCTTGGCGTCGGCGATCTTCAGCGCGTCGAGCCGCTCGCGCACGAGCGCGCGCAGCGCCGCCTCGTCGATGCCCTTGGGCAGGTAGCGCTCGCAGAACTCGAGCTCGAAGCGCAGCTGCGCGGCGTGCGCGGCCCCGCGCTCGCCGACCTTCTCGAACTCGGGCAGGGCCTTCTGCAGCTGCTTGCGGTAGGCGCCGATGACGTCCAGGACGAGCGCATCGTCGATGGTGCCGGAGAAGCCCTTGGCCGTGCGACGCTCGCCGATCTTCGACTTGATCATGCGCACCACGTCGGACGTGCGCGTGTCCTTCTCCTTGATCGCCTTCGTCAGCGTGTCGTTCAAGGTCTGCTCGAGTCCCATGGCACCTCCTGGACGATCTGAACAGCTCGCCTCGGACGGCGGGGCCCCGGCCCCGCGACGTCCTGCGGCTCGCACTTCCTACTGTACCCGCAACCGGGGGTCCAGCACGTCACGAAGACCGTCGCCCAGGAGGTTCAGGCTGAGCCCCGAGATCGTCAGCGCGAGGCCGGGGAAGAGGCTTACCCAGAACGCCTCGCGGATCACGTTCTTGCCGCTGGCGATCACGTTGCCCCACGAGGGGACGTAGGGCGGCACGCCGACGCCCAGGAAGCCCAGGATGGCCTCGGCCAGGATCGCGTAGGCGAAGATGAAGCTCGCCTGCACGAGCAGCGGCCCCACGCAGTTCGGCAGGATGTGGCGGAAGGCGATCGCGAGGTCGCGGCGCCCGAGCGCGCGGGCGGCCTGGACGTAGTCGAGCTCGCGCAGGCTCAGCACGGTGCTCCGGATCAGCATGGCCGTGCGCGGCGTGTAGACGACCGAGAGCGCGAAGATGACGTTGCCGATGCCGGGACCGCGCGCGGCCATGAGGGCGATGGCCAGCAGAATGGCCGGGAAGGCCATCAGGCCGTCCATGACGCGCATCAGCGCCATGTCGACACGGCGGTAGTAGCCCGCGATCAGGCCGATCACGATTCCCCAGAGAGATGTCAGGATCATCGTCGTCGCCCCCACGAGCAGTGAGACCTGCGCCCCGTGCAGGACCAGGCTGTACACGTCGCGCCCGAACTCGTCGGTGCCGAGGAAGTTCGCGGCGCTCGGCGCCTTCAGGCGCTGGGCCGGGTTGAGTCGGCGAGGATCGTGGGTCGAGATGACGCCGGCCAGCAGCGCGGCGAGGATCACGACGGCCAGGATTGCCGCGCCGATTGCGATGTTGCGATTGCGCGCGGCGTGCCGCCGCCAGGTCGGGCGAGCGCCCGGGTCAGCCATAGCGGATCCTGGGGTCGATGAAGACGTAGAGCACATCGACCACGAGATTGATCAGCACGTATGCGGTGGCGGTGACCAGGATCACGCCCTGCACGACCGGATAGTCTCGGCGCAGGACTGCCGAGATGATCAGCCGCCCGAGCCCGGGGATGTTGAAGACGATCTCGGTTACGACGGCGCCGCCGATCAGGATCGCCATCGTGATCCCGACCACCGTGATCACGGGCACGAGCGCGTTGCGGAACGCGTGGACCCACATGACGGACCGCTGCGACACGCCCTTGGCGCGCGCCGTCCGGATGTAGTCCTGCTGGAGCGCCTCGAGCATGCAGGATCGGCTGATGCGCGCGATCAGCGCCGACTGGTTGAAGCCGAGGGAGACGGCCGGCAGCACCATGTAGCGCAGCGCCGCCATCGGATCGGCGAGGATGGACGCGTAGCCGGCCGCCGGCAGCCAGCCCAGGCGGACCGCGAAGAGATAGATGAAGTTCAGCGAGAGCCAGAAGCCGGGCACGCAGACGCCCAGCAGCGAGATCAGCATCAGCGTACGGTCCCAGAGCGAGCCCTGATAGGCCGCGGCGACGATCCCCGACGGCACGCCGATCACGATCGCGACCAGCAGCGCCGAGAACGTCAGCACCAGGGTCGGCTCCGCGCGCTCCAGGAGCGCCGTCACCACCGGCCGGTCGAGGAAGTACGACTGGCCGAGGTCGCCGCGCACCACGCGCGCGTAGAACTTGAAGAGCTGCTCGTGCAGCGGACGATCGAGGCCGAGGGCCTGGCGCGTGGCCTGGATCTGGGCGAGGGTCGCGTCCGGGCCCAGCATGACGCTCACCGGATCGCCCGGGATCAGATGAATGAGCAGGAAGACGACGGTGACGACGACCGCCAGCACCGGCACGACCGTCAGGAGCCGCCGGATCAGGTACGCCGTCACGCGCTATGGCGGAGGGGCGCCATCCGCGGAAGGACGGCGCCCGCGGCCCTCACCGCGCTACTTCTCGACCCACACGTTGTAGAAGCGGATGCGCTCGGTCTTCTCGTTGAAGCCCTTGGTCGTGTTGCGGATCGCGCGAAGCCCGAAGAGGTCGCCGTAGCGGATCACCGGCACCTTGTCGTAGAACAGGCGCGTCTGCTGCTCCCAGAGCGCCACGCGCTTCTTGGGATCGGTCTCGCGCGCCAGCTCGGCCTGGAGCTTCTGGATGTCCTCGTCGGTCGTCCAGCCCGGCCAGCTGGCCGTGAGAAAGACGGCGTGGGTCGGGTCGTAGAAGGCGCCGATGCCGGTGGTGAACGCGTCGTACTCCTTTGGATTGTTCCGGCGCTTCACCAGGGTAGCCCAATCGACCACCTGCAGATCGATGTTGAAGCCGAGGTCCTCGAGCTGCTGCTTGGTCAGGAGCGCGAAGTCGTACATCCACTTGTACTCCTGCGTGGTCATGAAGCGGATCGGCTCCTTCTTGTAGCCGGCCTCCTGCAGGAGCTTCTGGACCTTCGCTCGGTTGTGCTCGTTCCACGGCAGCCCCGAGAGCTTCGTGTGCCAGGAGACGATCTCGGTCATGGCCAGGCTCGAGTCCATCCGGTAGAACTCGGCGCGGCCGCCGGCGACGTTCTTCATGATCGGCTCGATGTCGATCGCCGCCTGCCAGGCCTGGCGGAGCTTCTGGTTCGTCATCAGGCCTTCTTTCTTGTTGAGGACCGCGACGAGCCAGTAGTACGGCTTCGACACGAGCGGCCGGAGATTCGGGTTCGCCTTCAGCCGGTCGTAGGCGTCGAGGTTCAGATCGTCCGCGAAGTCGAGCTCGCCCGTCTCCACCTGAGCCACGCGGGTCGCAACCTCCGGCACGGGCTGGAAGCGGACCTCGTCCAGATAGGCGGTCTTGCCGCCGCCGTAGCCGTTCGGCTTCTCGTTGCGCGACTTGTAGTCGTCGAACCTCACCATGCGGATGTACTGGTCGGGCTTCCACTCGGCGAGCTTGAACGGGCCGGTCCCGACGTACTCGGTCGCCTTCACCTCGGGCGCGAACTTCTCGACGATCTCCTTGGGATAGATCGCGCCGAAGTTGTTCGGCACCGCGAGCGAGATCAGCACGATCGCCGATTTCTCCTTCAGCTTCATCTCGACCGTGTACTTGTCCAGCGCCTTCCACTCGGCGACCTGCGCGAACAGCGCCTTGCCGTAGATCGACTGCTTGCCCCAACGCGCCAGCGAGGGGACGACGTCCTCGGAGGTCATCTCCTTGCCGTTGTGGAACTTGACGCCCTGGCGGAGCTTGAAGGTGTAGACGAGGCCGTCCTTGCTCACGGTGTGGCTCTCGGCCAGCATCGGGATCGGACGGTTGTCGCTGTCGAGGCTGTACAGGCCCTCGTAGATGTGGTTGGTCAAGGTCTCGGTGATGCTCGCCGTCGTCCAGTGGGCGTCGAGCGACGGCGGCTCGCCGAGGTTGCCGACCTTGAGGATCCCGCCCTTCTTCTGCGCCTCGGCGGTGAGCGGGCCGCCGGCGATCAGCATCAGGGCCGCCAGAGCGAGCGGCACGTATTTGCGACTCAAGCTCGATGACATGGTCACCTCCCGATAGTGGGTGAGCCAATCTATCACAGCCGCGTAGGATGGTCGGCATGCGGCGGGCCGACCTCGTGCTGTTCGGCGTCACGGTCGGCGAGCTGGCCCTCCTCATTTTCCTGACGCCGACCTTCACGGCCACGGACTGGATCTACGTCCTGCAGCACCTCATGGTGCTGGGCATCGCCATCACGCGGCGCGCGCCCGAAGCGCAGGATCGCTCGCTGCCCGTCGCCGCCGCCGTTGCCGTCGCGTACGCCTACCCCTACGCCCAGCTGGCGTATCTGCGGTGGGAGTCCGGCGATCCGGCGTGGCCCGCGGGCGGGCTCGTCCTCGTGACGCTCGCGGCGTGTCTGAGCTTTGCGAGCCTCGCGACCCTGGGCCGATGGTTCGGCGTGCGCCCGGCGTTGCGGGGGCTCGCGACGAAGGGGCCCTACCGGCTCGTCCGCCACCCGATGTACCTGGCCTACATCGTCGCCGACATCGGCTACAACCTGCAGGAATGGAACACCGGCACGGTGTTGATGGTGCTGGCGGGTTGGCTGTCGGTGCTGTACCGGATTCACGCCGAGGAGCGAGTCCTCGCGCGCGATCCCGGCTGGCCGATCTACACGGCGCGGGTGCGCTACCGACTCGTCCCCGGCCTCTGGTAGCTAGGGCGTGACGAAGCGATAGTAACCGCGCGGGGGAACCGACACGCTCCGCGGATCGTCGCCTGGCGATTGCCCGGGCAAGATCAGCACGCCCCAGGGCGTGACCCGCGGCTGGCCGTCGAGCTCGAAGCGCGCGCGAACGCTCCAGAGGTACTGGGTGTCGCTCGCCAGCTCCATCTCGACCAGGTGCTCCGGTATCGCGAGCGCGCTTCTCGAATAGACGAGCTCGGCGGGATAGACCTCCTGATAGCCGTGCGGGTCACGCACGCCGCGCCAGATCCGGAGATCGTAGGTCACGTGGCGCACGCGACTCACCCAGCCTCCCCGATCGGCTTCGAGATCCATGGGCCGAGGGAACGGCTCCCATCGGAGCGCCGGTTGCAACGACTCTAGCTTGGGAGCGAGGTTGTAGGGCGGGGGAGACAACGGCCGCAGGCCAACGACGTCGAGCGGCGCCGCGCACGCTGCGAGGGACAGGAACACGAGCGGAACGAGCCGGCGCATCAGTGCTTGCCATTACTCGGAAACGGAACCAGGAGAAACACCTCGTCGACGATCTTCTCGGCGACGATCCCGGTGGCGCGCTCGAGCTCGATCCGCAGTAGCTCCGCCTCGTCCAGCCATTCGGCCAGGGTTCGCCCCCGTCCGCCGGAATAAGTGACCGAGTTCCTGTAGAGCTCCGCCTCGTCGGCCACACGCACCAGCCGCGTCTTCACCGTCATGGCCAGTGTGAGGCTCGGATCGATCTCGGCGGTGCGACCCCGCAGTGACAGCTCCACCACGCTCATCTCGAGCACCGTTCGGAACCCGTCCGTGACGAGCGACCGATACTGGATGCGCTCGTCCGGGGTCAGCGGGCCTCGTCCGGCCAGCACGGTGAACGTCCCCGTCGTTTGCTCGCGACCGGTCTCGGCCACTCGATTCAGGAGGTCGTCCTGGATCTTCAGGGCCGACAGATTCCGTCCGACCGCCGCCATGCGCTCCTCGACCTTGGCGGCCGACTCGGCCGTGACGCTGCCGACGATGCTGCCGCCCACCGCGCCGACGGGCGCCAGGAAGGTGCTGGCCACGAGGCCGATGGGGCCCGCGAGCGCGCCACCGCCGATCGTGTAGGCGGCGCCCAGCAGGGCCCCGCGCGCAGCACCCTGGCCGGCGCCCTTCGCGGGGCCGTCCACGATGTCGAATTTCGGCGGAAAGCGTCCGGACGCCAGGGCTACCTTTGCTAGCCCGAGCCGGATGTCCTCGCCGGGCGGAGGCGGAAGCAGACGAGACGTGGTCGTCGGCCCCGCGCAGCCGGCCAGGAGGGCGACCGCGACGAGAAGAAGCGCGACCCGGCGGAGCGGCGCGCAGGTCACCGGGCGGCCCGGGCCGCCGCGGATCATCATGTGCGCTTCGAGCAGCAGGCCCACCCAGGACATCGCGTCTCGCCTGCGGCGATTGTAGCAGCGCGTCCCCGCCGACCAAACGCTAAGCGGCGGGTGCCCGGCGGGCGCGGGCGGCGCCGCCGACCATGCGCGCGCGGAACGCGCTCAGCGATCTCTGCGCGCCCTCCATGTAGGTGTAGAGCACCGGCGTGATGTAGAGAGTCAGGAGCTGGGAGACCAGCAGGCCGCCCACGACCGCCAGGCCGAGCGCGCGCCGGGCGTCGGCGCCCGCGCCGATGCCGAGCGCGATCGGCAAGGTGCCCAGGAGCGCGGCCATCGTGGTCATCATGATCGGCCGGAAGCGGAGCAGGCAGCCCTTGTAGATGGCGTCCGCCGGCGTGGCCCCGGCGCGCTCGGCTTCGAGGGCGAAGTCGATCATCATGATCGCGTTCTTCTTGACGATGCCGACCAGCATGATGATGCCGACGAAGCCGTAGATGTTGAGCTCGGTCTTGAAGAGCAGCAAGGTGAGCAGCGCGCCGACGCCGGCTGACGGAAGACCCGACAGGATCGTCAGCGGGTGCACAAAGCTCTCGTAGAGGATGCCGAGCACGAGGTAGATCACCAGGACCGTGACGATCAGCAGGACCCCCTGGCCCTTCAGTGAGGACTGGAACGCCTGCGCGGTGCCCTGGAAGCTTCCGTTGATCGTGGCGGGCATCTGCAGATCGCGCTGGGCCTTGGTGATCTCCGCCACCGCCTCGCTCAGCGAGACGCCCTGCGCCAGGTTGAACGAGATCGTCACCGCGGGCAGCTGACCGAGATGGGTAATGGTCAGCGGCCCGATGGTGGGCGTCAGGCGCGCCACCGACGAGAGCGGCACGAGCTTGCCCGATTCGGAGCGCACGTAGAGCAAGGAGAGCTCGGTCGGGTCGCGCTGGTAGCGGGGATCGAGCTCCATGATGACCCAGTACTGGTTGGTCGGCGTGTAGATCGTCGAGACCTGGCGCGCGCCGTAGCCGCTGTAGAGCGCGTTCTCGATCTGATCGGCGCTCACGCGGAGCACCGAGGCCTTGTCGCGATCGATGTCGACCGTGATCTGCGGGCTCGTGATCTGTAGATCCGTGTTCACGTCCTGGAACCCGGGGAGCGTCCGCATCTTGTCGAACACGATCGGCGCCCACTTGTAGAGGTCCTGCAGCTCGGGCGACTGGAGCGTGTACTGGTAGAGGGCCTTGGTCAGGCTCCCGCCGATGCGGATCGTCGGAAGGTTCTGCGGGTACACGCGGAACCCGGGGATCGCCGCGAGCTTGGGGCGGAGGTCCTCGATGATCTTGTCGGCCGGCGGGCGCTGATCGCGCGGCTTGAGCCGCATGAAGATTCGCCCGGTGTTGGGGACGACGTTGATCGAGGAGGCGCCGATCGAGGACATGATCTGGTCGATGTAGGGCTGCTTCAGCACGATCGCCGCCGCCGCCCGCTGCTTTTCCGTCATCGCGTCGAACGAGATGTCCTGCGAGGCCTCGGTGAAGGCGAAGATCTGCCCGGTGTCCTCGGTCGGGATGAAGCCCTTGGGAATGATCCTGAACAGTTGCCACGTGAGCACGAGGGTGAGCACCAGCACGCCCATCGTGATGATCCGATGGCGCAGGGTCCACCGGAGTGAGCGGTCGTACACGTGAAGCATGCCGTCGAAGAAGCGCTCGGAGGCCAGGTAGAGCCGTCCGTGCGATTCGCCCGGCGGCTTGAGGAAGCGGCTGCAGGCCATCGGCGTGAGCGTGAGCGAGACGAAGCCCGACACGAGCACCGACGCGGTGATCACGACCGCGAACTCGTGGAGGAGCCGGCCCATGACCCCGCCCATGAACAGCACGGGGATGAAGACGGCCGCCAGCGAGAGGGTCATCGACATGATCGTGAACCCGATCTCCTTGGCGCCGATCAGGGCGGCCTCCATCCGGCTCTTGCCTTCCTCCATGTGGCGCACGATGTTCTCGAGCATGACGACCGCGTCGTCGACCACGAAGCCGACGCAGAGCGTGAGGGCCATTAGCGAGATGATGTCGATCGTGTAGCCGAGCAGGTACATGACGGCGAACGTGCCGATGATCGACAGCGGGACGGCGAGGCTCGGAATGATCGTCGCCGACACGTTTCTCAGGAACAGGAAGATGACCAGCACGACCAGGGCGATGGCCAGCGCCAGGGTGAACTCGACGTCGTGGACCGATTCGCGGATCGCGACCGAGCGGTCGTAGAGGACGTTCAGGTTCACCGCGGCCGGCAGCTCCTGACGAAAGCGCGGAATGAGCGCTCGGATCGCATCGACGACTTCGACGGTGTTCGTCCCGGGCTGCCGCTGGATCGCGAGGATCACCGCGCGCTCGTCGTTGTACCAGCTGGCGACCTTGTCGGTCTGCACGCCGTCGATCACGCGCCCGAGCTCCTCCAGCCGCACCGGCGAGCCGTTGCGGTAGGCCACGATCAGTGGGCGGAAGGCCTCGGCGTTCTGGAGCTGGCCCGTCGCCATGACGTTGAACATCTGGTGCTGCCCGTAGAGCGTGCCGGTCGGGAGGTTCACGTTGCTGCGACCGAGGGCGGCCTGGACCTCGTCGATGCCGATGCCGCGCGTGGTCAGCGCGCGCGGATCGAGCTGGACACGGACCGCGTACTTCTGCGAGCCGAACACCTGCACCTGCGCGACGCCGGCGATCGTCGAGATGCGCTGGGCGAGATTCGTCTGCGCGTACTCGTCGACCATGTAGAGCGGCAGGGTGGGGGAGCTCAGGGCCAGGTACAGCACGGGCTGGTCGGCCGGATTCACCTTCTGATAGGTCGGCGGCGTCGGCATCCCGGGCGGCAGCAGCGGCGCCGACTTGGCGATCATCGCCTGCACGTCCTGGGCGGCGGCGTCGATGTTCCGGTCGAGGCTGAACTGGATCGTGATTTGCGTCAGCCCGAGGGCACTCGACGACGTCATCGAGTCGATGCCGGCGATCGTCGTGAACTGCTTTTCCAGCGGCGTCGCCACCGCCGAGGCCATCGTCTCGGGACTGGCGCCCGGCAACGCGGCGGCCACCTGGATCGTCGGGAAGTCGATGTTCGGGAGGTCGCTCACCGGCAGGAGCCGGAAGCCCATGATGCCGAAGAGCAGAATAGCGCCCATCAGGAGCGTCGTGAGGACCGGCCGCCGGATGAAGAGCTCGGTGTTCATGACGACTTGGGCGGGCGGGCCTCGATCCGGGCGCCGGGTACGAGCCGGAGCTGGCCGTCGGTCACGACGCGCTCCGCCGGCTTCACGCCCTTCTCGACGATCGTCTCGGCGCCCAGCCGCACGCCGGGCGTGACCAGACGCGATTCGACGGTCTGGTCGGGCTTCACGACGAAGACGTAGGGGCCCTGCTGGCCCGGCTGGATCGCCTGCGAGGGCACGACGATCGCCGTACGGCTCGTGATGACCATCGCCACGTCGACGAACTGGCCGGGCCAGAGCACGTTGTTCTCATTCGCGAAGGTCGCCTTGAGCTGGATCGTCCCGGTCGTCGCGTCCACGGCGTTGTTCACGAACGTGAGCTCGCCGGTCGCGAGCGTCTCCTGCTGGCGCGGCGGCCGCGCCGCGACCTGGAGCGGGCCGATCGCGCGGTACTTCTTGATGTCGGCCAGGTGCTGCTCGGGGACCGCGAACGACACGTAGATCGGATGGATCTGGTTGATCACGACGATCGGATTGTCGTCGTTGGCCTTCAGGATGTTGCCGTTCTGCACGAGCAGGTTGCCGGTCCGGCCGTCGATCGGCGCGTGGATCCGGGTGTAGGCGAGCTGCAACCGCGCGTTGTCGATGTTGGCCTGCGCCGCCTGGATCGCCGCCTTGGCGTTCTCGACCGCGGCGCGATCGGCTTCCACCGTCGCCTGCATCGCCGTCATGTTCGTGTTGAGCGTGTCGTACTGCTCGCGCGCGATCAGCTCCTTGGCCACCAGCTCGCGGTAGCGCCGCTCCTGGACGCGCGCGTTCTCCAGCTGCGCGGTGTCGCGCTCGACGGCGGCCTGAGACTGTCGCACCTCGGCTTGCCGCTGGCCGAACGCCGCCTCCGCCTGGCGCAGCGCCGCCTCGAACGGCCGCGGATCGATCACGAAGAGCAGATCGCCTTTGTGGACCTCCTGTCCTTCCTTGAAGCGCACCTCGACCAGCTGCCCGTTGATCTGCGACTTGATGCCGACCGTCGTGTAGGCCTGCGCGTTGCCGACCGCCGTGAGCTGGACGGGGATGGTTTTCTCGAGGACCTCGCCGACCGTGACGGGGACGGGTGGCAGCTGGACCCGGGCCTTGCCGGACGCGTTGTCCGAGCACGCGGCGAGGGCCAGGGCGGCGGCGATCGCCCAGGCCGCGGCGGTCAGCTGGCGCACGATCATGCGCTTGCCCTCCGCCCGCGCGGCGCGCGCGCGTCGTCGCTCGACGCGCTCTCGGCGGCGTCGACCAGCGCCTCCAGTCCCGTGAGCACCCGCCGTCGATCGTCCGCGGCCATCCGCGCGAGCACGCGCTCCATGCCCCGCCGGCGGATCGCCTCCAGCTCCTCGACGAGCGCCTTGCCCGCGCGCGTCAGATCCAGCACGTAGACGCGGCGGTCGGCCGGATGGTCGCCGCGGGTCACGAGCCCTTTTTCCTCGAGACGATCGACGATGTGGGTGACCGCGGGCAGGGTCACGCCGAAGGCCTTGGCGACCTCGCCCATGTGCGAGCCCGGATGCTCGGCGAGCCGGAACAGCACCTGCGACTGGGCGTAGGTGAGATCGAGGTCGGACGCGCGCTGCCAGAGGAGCTGCCGGAAGATCGTGCCACCTAGCGAGTTGAGCAGCTCGAGCATCTGCTGCGCCTCGCCCATCGTCGATCGCTTCACCCGTGTCGCCATGTCGTCTCCAGACGCGCCCGGCAGCCCGCCGGGATACTTTGACTGTTTTAATAGTTTAGCCGATAAAGGGACTGCCGGGGAACTCGCTCCCGAGGGCCGGGCTCGCAAGGAGCCGGGGCAGCTCCCGCATGTCGTCGAACACGACCGTGTCGGGCCCCTCGAGCGCGCGCCGCGGCACGAGGCCGCCCGCGTAGCCGAACGCCCGCATGCCGGCGGCACGGGCGGCCTCGACCCCGTAGCGGCTGTCCTCGACGACCGCGCAGCCGGCGGGCGCGACGCCCATGCGGGCGGCGGCGTGCAGGAACAGATCCGGGGCCGGCTTGCCCCGTGCGACCTCGCTGACGCTGAAGATGCGGCCGGCGAAGCGCTCGTAGAGCCCGGTGAGCCCCAGGGTGAAGCGGATCTTCTCGTGCGTCCCGCTCGACGCGACGCACGTCGGAATCGCGATGGCGTCGAGCGCTTCGACGATGCCCGGTACCGGCTCGAGCTCGGCCGCGAACGCCTCGCGATAGAGGTGGCGGAACGGCTCTTCCCAGCTGGCGGGAAGGCGACGCCCCAGGTGGGCCTCGATCTCGCGGGTCATCTCCTCGTCGCTCCGGCCCATGAACCGCTCGATCACCTCGGCCTCGGTCAGCGTCCAGCCGAGCCGGGCCAGCACGACGACGTCGATCCGCACCGCGATGCGCTCGGTGTCCACCAGCACACCGTCGCAGTCGAAGATCACGAGCGAGATCGGGGCGCTCACTCTAGCCGAGTGAGGCTCGACGCGCCGCCACGACGCTCAGTAGGCGCCGCCGAGCTTGCGGTGGTCCCAGGAGACGACGCGCGTGGGCGTGAAGCGGAGCACGACGCGCTTGGGCGCCTGCTGCAGGACGCCGGCCCGCGCCTCGGCCGAGAGCTCGGCGCCGGTGTAGCGGGCCATCAGCTTCAGGCCGAGCTCGCCCACGCGCGCGGGGTCGCGCTCGATCGCCACGTCGCACTCGAGCATGACGCCACGCAGCTGGCCGTAGACGTCGCGGCCCGCCTCGAGCTGGACGGTCGCGCGCGCGTCGCGCTCGAGGTTCTTGACCTTCTGCGACTTGCCATACGTCCAGGCCAGCAGCGTGTCGCCGTCGCGGACGTACCACAGCGGCATCAGGTGCGGCCGTCCGCCCGGTCCGATGGTGGCGCACGTCAGCACGCGCTCCTCGTCGAGGAAGCGGTGCAGCTCCGGCTCGGACATGGCGATGGCGCTGCGCCGGGACGGCATCGTCAGTAGCCCCGCTCGCGGTCGACCACGTGGCGCAGCGGGCGGCCGGCCAGATAGCGGGCGAGGTTGTCGTTGAAGACGGGCGCGATCTCGTCGGGCGTGCTCGGCCCCGAGATGTGCGGCGTCACCACGACGTTGTCGAGCTTCCACAGCGGGTGGCTCGGCGGCAGCGGCTCGCGATCGAAGACGTCGAGCACGGCGCCGGCGATCTGCTTGCGCTCGAGCGCCCCCAGCAGGGCCGACTCGTCGACCACGGCACCGCGCGCGATGTTGATGAGCCAGGCGCTCGGCTTCATCGCGTCGAGCGCGGCCGCGCCGATGATCCCGCGCGTCTCGGGGGTGAGGGGCAGGAGCACGACGACGAAGTCGGCCTCGCCGAGGGCGCGCGCCATCGAGCTCACCGGATAGACGCGGGCCGCCTCCCGCACCGGACGGCCGCGCCGCGTGACGCCGAGCACGCGCATCCCCAGCCCCCGCGCCACGCGCGCGATGTCCCGCCCGATGTCGCCGAGGCCCACGATCGTCAGGGTCTTGCCGAACAGGCGGTCGGGGAGCACGTGGTCGAGCCAGCGGCGCTGACGCTGCGCGTCGCGATAGACGCGCATCCGCTGGGTCACCCACGAGCACCAGGCGACGACGTACTCGGCCATCCACGGCCCGAAGATCCCGGGCGCGCGCGTGATCTGTACGCCGGCCGGCAGCTCGGGCACCAGCGCCCAGTCGACGCCGGCGCCCATCACCTGCAGCCACTTGAGGCGCCCGGCCTTCGCGTAGAGCTGCGGCGGGAATTTCCACGCGTAGAGGACCTCGGCCTCGGCGATCGGCTCGGCGGCCTCGCGCGGGGTGGCGGCGGTGCAGACGAGCGCGCCGCGCTTCGGAACGCGCGTGAGCTCCGCGTAGCGCGGGTCGGCGTGGTAGACGAGAACGGTCGGGCGCGTCACCAGAAGGGCTGGTCCTAGCCGATCGCCACCGCGAGGCACGTCGTGGTCCGCGTCACCCCGTCGATCGAGCCGATCTCGTCGGTGACGAGCCGGCCGACGGCGTCGAGCGTCGGCCCCTCGACCACGGCGATGAAGTCGAACGGTCCCGTGACCGCATCGAGGTTGGCGACCGTCGAGTCGCTCCCCTCGATCGCCGCCAGCTCTTTCTTGACGGCCTTCGTCTTGCCCGGCGCGGTCTCGATCAGCACGTACGCCCGCATCTTCTTCGACCCCGCTTTCGTCATCTCGCACCTCCCGTGCGCGCCCGACGGCGTGGCGTGGGCGCGCGCCTGCTCCCGCGTGACGCGGGTGAGTCTAGCAGATAGGCGTGCAGCAGCGACCGGTGACAGCGACTCTCGTCGGGACAGCCGCAGAACAGGGTGACCGGGCCGTCCTTCGCGGCGGCGTCGACCTGCGCCAGCTGCGCCTGCGCCTCGGGCCGCGCGAGTCCGGCGAGATAGCGGCGCCTGTACTCGGCCCAGTCGACCTCGCCACCGCGGAACGCGCGGAGCAGGGGAAGGACGGGGCCCAGCTCCTTGAGCCACAGGTCGACCCGACTCTTGCGGATGCCGCGCGGCCAGAGGCGCATGATGAGGACGCGCGTGCCCTCCGACGCGCTCGGCGGGTCGTAGATGCGCTTGGCCGCGATCACTTCCCGATCGTCTCCGTCTCCGTCGCCTTCCGGAGCTTCTCGCACGGATCGGCGTCGTCGACCTTCGGCGTGAACCACACGTAGTCGAACGGCAGCGCGTCGCTTCCAAACCGTTTCGCGTAGTCGCCGGGCTTCAGGCCGGTCGCGTCGACCTCGACGAACGCGACGCTCGCGATCGAGGCGTCCGGCGCCTGACGCGCCAGGTGCACGGGCACCCCGCGGTCGCGCCGGACGTGCCCGGCGCCCGCGATGAGCACGGCGCCGTCTCGCAGGCCGCCGCGCGCCAGGCTCGCGGCGATGCGCGCGTCGCGCGCCCACTGGATGTCCGCCATCCGATCGATCGTGTTGTCGGGGACCTGGCCGCAGTGCGATTCCTGGAGCTCGCGCGTCAAGGCGAGCCGCGTCTCCGGCGTCGGCTCCGCCAGACGCAGCTGGGTCGTGAGCGCCGGCCCGAGTCCTGGAAGTCCGTTGCGGCGGACGGCGTCGGTGGCGGCCTTCGAGAGGTTGGTGGCGACGATCGGCACGTTCGCGTCGAGGGCCGCCTGCGCGATCGGCTGGTAGAGCCGCCACTCGGGCCAGCCCGAGCGCGACCAGTTCACCGCGTCGCCGAGCCCCGCGGCGTCCCGGGGGCTGCGCGCCAGGTAGCGCGAGATCGCCGGCGCGTCGTCGGTCGCGAGCATCTCGAAGCCGAGCGCCGGGCGCCGGCCAGCCTCGAACATCGCGCGGACCAGCTTCGCCTGCAGCGCGTGGTGATCCGCGTTGTCGTGGCGCTCTCCCAGCAGCACGAACCGGCTCGCCACGAGCCGCGCCACCAGCGTATCTTCCGCGATGAACGTCCCGGCCTTCACGTCCCAGATCCGCCCGACGAGCGGATGGCCCCGCTCCACCGCACTCTCCCATTCGATCGTGCCGCCCTTCGCGCACCCCGCGACGAAGAGGACGAGGAGAGCGAGCGCGATCGCGCGCGCCGTCACCGGGAGCTCACTGCGAGGCGCCAAGCGAGCCCTCCGGTGTGGTCACGGTGAGCCCGGCGTCGATGATGAGGGTTTGCCCGGTGACCCAGCGCGCCTCGTCGCTCGCGAGGTAGACGGCGCCCCAGCCGATGTCCCAGCCGCTGCCTTCGGTCCCGAGCGGGCTGGCGCGCCGTCGCCGCTCGCGCGCCTCGGGGCCGAGATCCTGAACCATCGGCGTCCAGACCGGCCCGGGCGCGATCGCGTTGACGCGATGCCCTGGGGGCCCAGCTGGACGGCGACCGAGCGGACGAATCCAATCACGCCCGCCTTGGCGGTCGCGTACGCGGTGCGGCCGTACCCGCGCAGTCCCGCGATCGACGACACGCAGATCACGGCGCCGCCGCCGCGGCGGGCCATCGCGGGCACGGCGGCCTGCGTGGCGAGGAACATCGACTTGAGGTCGACCGCGATGACGCGGTCCCACTCTTCCTCGGTGGTGTCGAGCAGGCCCTTGCGCGACTCGATGCCCACGTTATTGTGGAGGATGTCGACGCCCCCCCAGCGGTCCACCGCAGCCCTGACCATCGCGGCGCACTCGGCCGCGCGCGTGACGTCGGCGGCGTGGGCCGTCGTCTCGCCGCCCTCGGCACGGATCGCCGCGACGGTCTCCTCGGCGCGCTCCTTCATCTGGTCGACGCAGAGCACCTTCGCGCCCTCGCGCGCGAAGAGGATGGCGGTGGCCTTGCCGTTGCCCAGGCCCGGGCCGCGCGAGCCGGCGCCGGTGACGATCGCGATCTTGCCGCTCAAGCGGCCGCTCATCGGGCGCTCACCTCGCGGAGCGCGGTCCGGGATAGCCGTCCCACGACAGCCGGCCGCCATCGGCGCTGAAGCCGGCCGCCACGAGCGCCTCGAAGATCGCGCTGCCGCGCACCGGGCTCCCGTTCCAGCTCGTGATCTCGAGGCGGCGCACCGGCCTCTGCAAGATCGGACGCTCCATCAGCGCCTGGAGTGCCGCGATCGTGCCCGGCAGATCCACGTCCTCCCAGCCGGCCAGGGGCGTGAGCTCGCGACCGTAGGCCTCGGCGAGCAGTCGCGGCCGGCCCTGGCGGAACACCAGCCAGTTCTGAGGCAGCCGGGGTGCCGTCACGCGCGAGCCGTCCAGCCGCGACAGCGCGAAGATGCGGCCCCACAGGTTCGCCGGGTCGATCATGTTCACCAGCACGTGCGGCTCGGCGCGCCGACTGGGGGCGTCGAGATCGGCGAGCGCTTCGGCGAGCGCGTACTGCTCGCCCGACAGGCCGGCGACGAAGTAGCCGCGCACGACTTCGCCCCCGTACTCCATGCGCAGCAAGGTGTGGCGCATCGTCGCCCAGTCGCCCCTGGCGAGCTCGCGCGCGACGACGCCGTAGCGCGCCAGCAGGAGCTGAGCCCGCGCTTCCTCGCGCTCCTCGGGCGAGAGCCGCTCGTCGTCTCCGAGCACGCTCCAGCGGCCGATCACCGGCAGCCGCGGCAGCACGCCGCGGGCCTGCCCGCGCCGCCGACGGCGCTGCGGCCCCCCGTCGGGCACGCGACGAGGCGGCGTCATACCGGCCACGATCGCGCTGAACGTGTCGGGGGTCACCATCCCCGCCCAGAAGAGCTCCCAGAGCGCCGCGAGCACCTCCGGTGTCGCCAGGCCGGTCGCGCGCGCGAGGTCCTGAGCGAACGAGGCGCCGCGCAGCTGGAGATGCAGGAATACGTTCTTGATCCGCGGGTCCATCTCCGGCGGCGCCGCCGAGCCTTCGCGGAGCCAGCCGACGTTCTCGCGCAGCGCGGCGCCCACCCGGGTCGACCGCCCGCGGTCGCTCGCGGCGCGATCGAACACCGTCCACACCATCTCGCCGGCGAGCCCCAGCCGATCCAGCCACTCGCGCTCGTAGCTCTCCACGCGCGCCGGCAGGAGATCTTGCTCCCAGACGCGCACCGGCAAGTCTTCGCCCTGCAAGAGCTCGAGCGCGGCGAGGACGCCGGGCGGTCCGATCAGGCGATGGTCGGGATGGAGATGATGGCGGCGCAGCTGGAACGCCGAGAACTGCTCGGCCGAGGCCACGGGCCGCGGGACACGGCGCGCGTGGACCTGCCGGCGCTGGATCTCGTCGAGCACCGCGATGTGGACGAACTGCGGCGCGGCCGTGTCGGCGAGATAGCTGCCCTGACGAACGAGCCCGCGCCCGGCCAGCCGCTCGAGGGCGCTCGTCGCGTGCTCGAGGGCCAGACCGTAGCGCTCGGCGAGCCACGCCGCCGTGATCGGCCCGCGCGTGCGCAGCAGGCGCAGCGCCAGCCGCTCGAGCCCCTCGGCCGTGGCCAGCGACCGGTACAGCGCCAGATCGGTGGCCGCGACCCACGCGCGGCGCCCGCTCGCGAAATCCAGCGCGGCGACCCGCCGCTCCGCCGCGAGCGCGCCGACCAGCGCCGGGCCGTCCGCCGCCGCCACGCGCTCGACGATCTCCGTGTCGGTCAGGTCGCCGAGATCGTCGAGGATCCCCGCCAGCTCGTTCGCGTCCCGAGCGCGGCGCTCGGGCGCCGTCTTTTGCAGCTCCGCCTCGACCGCCGCGACGAGCTCCGGCCGGAGCGGGCCGGGGGCCACGGACCACGCCTTCCGCATGGTGACCGCGTCGCTGCGCCGCTCCTCGGCGTGGCCGGCGCCCAGGTACGCCCAGTCCCACGCGAGCAGCAGCGGGTAGACGAACGGCGACGGGAGCGGCGTGTCCACGTGCCGGCGCCACATCTCGCCGTCGTGCACGCGCTCGAGCAGCCGGCGCAGCCGGGTCGCGTCGAGCGCGTCGTGGAAGCACTCGCGAAGCGCCTCGGCCACGATCGGGAACTCGGCCTGGCCGCCGACCGCCTCGAGCAGGGCGTCGCCCTTGAGCCGCTGGAGGTAAGCGGGCGTGCGCTGGCCGCGGGACATGCGCGGGATGAAGAGTGCGCGGATCGCGCAGTGGCGGAACCGCGTGCCGAAGAGCGGCGTGCCGATGAGGGCTTTGCCGAGGAGCGTGTCGACCTCCTCGGGCGCGACGAACGTGATCAGGCGCTCGGGGGCCGGCGGCACCTGGCCCGGCGCGAACGACAGGAGGATGCCGTCGTCCACGTGGCTCGCCTCGGCGACGAGCCCGACGCGCCGCAGCTTTTCTTTCAGGACCATGCCCCACGCGCCGTTGATCCGCATGCCGAAGACCGAGTGGATCATCGCGTGACGGCCGCCCATCTCGTCGGAGAACGACTCGACGACGATCCCCTGATCGTCCGGCACACCGCCGAGCACCTCCCCGGCCTTCACGAGCCAGGCGCGCATCGCCGAGGCGGCGCGGGTGTCGAGGCCGCACGTGGCCGCTGCCCACTCCGCGAAGTCGGGCCGGTCCAGCCGCTCGGCGGCGTCGCGCCGCAGCCGCCCGACCGCCGTACCGAGCTCCCACGAGCGCGAGGGATGCTCGCCCTTCCAGAACGGGATCGTGGGCGACATGCCCTGCGCGTCCTCGACCAGCACGCGATCGGCGCGCACCTTGACGATCTTCCAGGAGTGCGACCCGAGCAGGAACACATCGCCGGGCAGGCTCTCGGTCACGAACTCCTCGTCGAGCGTGCCGACCTTCAGGTCGGTCTCGGCGACGAAGACGTCGTAGAGGCCGTTGTCAGGGATGGTGCCGCCGGAGGTGACCGCCAGGAACCGGCTGCCCCGGCGCGCGTGCAGCCGGTCGTTGACGCGGTCCCACAGGATCCGCGGCGCCGCGCCCTTGACCTCGGCCGGCAAGGGCTCGGCGAGCGATCGGATGACCGCCACCAGGGCGTCGCGCGACAGCTCACGGTACGGTGCGGCGTTGACCAGGCGCGCGTGCAGGGCGTCGACCGTCAACGACTCGGCGGCGACGGCCGCGACGATCTGCTGGGCCAGCACGTCGAGCGGGGCGTCGGGCATGACGACCCGGTCCAGGTGGCGCTCGTGGATCGAGCGCACGACCGCCGCCGCCTCGAGCAGCTCCTCGCCCTTGGTCACGACGATCCGGCCCTTCGAGGTGCGGCTCAGCAGGTGGCCGGCGCGGCCGACCCGCTGGAGAGCCGCGGCGATGTTGCGCGGCGACTGGAGCTGCACCACTAGATCGATTGCGCCGACGTCGATCCCGAGCTCGAGGGACGACGTGGCGACGAGTGCCTGCAGCTCGCCGTCCTTCAGCCGGTTCTCGGCTTCGAGCCGCGCGCGGCGCGACAGCGAGCCGTGATGCGCCGCGACCTTGCCGTCTGGGATGCGGTCGTTCAGGTCTCGCGCCAGGCGCTCGGCGGCGCGGCGGCTCTGGGCGAAGACGAGCGTCGTGCGGTGCGCCTGGACCAGCTCGGCGATCTGCTGGAGCGCGGCTTCCCAGATGGTGTCGCTCGGCGCCGTCAGGAAGTCGTCGACCGGCGCGATCACCTGAAGATCCAGATCGCGTGCGAAGCCGGCGTCGACCGTCACCGCGTCCGTCGAGGTGGCCCCGGTCAGGAAGGCGCGCGCGGACTCGATCGGGCTCACCGTCGCCGAGCAGCCGATCCGCTGCGGGCGTCCGGCCCCGTCGCGCGCCTCCACGAGCGCCTGCAGGCGCTCGAGCGAGAGCGCCAGATGGGCCCCGCGCTTCGATCCCATCAGCGCGTGGATCTCGTCCACGATCAGGTAGCGGGTGTGGGCCAGCGCCGGACGGAACCGCTCGCTCGTGAGCAGGATGAACAGCGACTCGGGCGTCGTGATCAGCACGTGCGGCGGCCGTCGCGTCATCGCCTGCCGCTGCGCGGCCAGGGTGTCACCGGTGCGCACGGCCACGCGGATCTCCGGCAGCTTGAGCTCCTGGGCGGCCGCCGCGGCGCGGATCCCCGCGAGGGGCGCGCGCAGGTTCTTCTCGATATCGTTGTTGAGCGCGCGCAGCGGCGAGACGTAGACGACGTAGACCCGGTCTTCTAGCTGCCGATCCAGGCCCAATCGACAGAGATGGTCGATGGCCGAAAGGAACGCGGCGAGAGTCTTGCCCGAGCCGGTCGGGGCGACGATCAGGGTGTCGCGACCGGAGGCGATCGCGTCCCAGCCCTCGCGCTGAGCGCGGGTCGCCTCGGCGAACGTGTCATCGAACCAGCGGCGGACGAAGGGGAGGAAATCGGCCATCCACTCGATTCTACGCCTCAGCGGAAGCCCATCTGCCGCAGCAGCAGGCGGCTCAAGGTGGTGCCCGGGTCCTCGAGCTCGGCGAGGATCGAGAAGTGGTGCAGGCCGGCCATGTCGAGCGTCTGGCAGGGCAGCCGCTTCGTCCGCCACACCGCGGCAAGCTCCTCGCCCTGGCGGTGATACTCCGGGCCTTCGAGCCCTCCGACGGCGAGCAGGAGCGGCCCGGAGCGCGGCGGCGGGCAGTGCACGGGGCTCAGCTGGCGCGCCGACTCGGGCGTGAGCTTCAGGAACTCGTTGAGGTACGAGAGGCGGATCGGCTCGAGGTCGTAGAGCCCGCTGATGCCGCAGCCGGCCTTGATGACGTCGGCGGGCAGCCCCGCGAACGCGCTCCAGTCGGTCGACATCAGCATCGCGGCCAGGTGCCCGCCGGCGGAGTGTCCGGACACGAAGATCCGGTTCGGATCGCCCCCGAACGAGGCGGCGTGGCGATGGACCCAGACGATCGACGCGCGGCACTGGCGCACGAGCTCGTCCATGTCGACCGTGGGGATCAGCGCGTAGTTGATCACGACGACCGCGACACCCGATGGATGAACGGCGCGCGCGACGAAGCTCGAGTCGGACTTGTCCAGCCGATGCCAGTAGCCGCCGTGGACGAACACGTGAACCGGCGCGGGCCCGTGGCGCGCCGGGAAGACGTCGAGGCGCTCGCCGGGATGCGCGCCGTAGGCGAGGTCGAGCCGGCAGTCGAGCGCGGCGCGCGTCTCGGCGCTGGCGATCGCGTAGCGCGAGAGCCAGTCGGCGCTGTCCCGGACCTTCTCGCGGTTGTTGTACTCGGCGTCGAGGGCCTGCTGGTCGTACTCGCGAAAGACGGTCTTCGCCATCAGGCGCCCCCGACCTGCCGTCGATCGCGCCGCCTCATCTGCGGCGACTATGCCCGCCCGCGCCGAGAACTGTCAATCAGGCTCGGTGCCGTGTGGGGTCAGTGGCTGGCGAAGAGCGTCTCGCGGAGGACGTTACCTTCCATCTGGTGAGGTCATCACGCGAGAGGCGGGTAGTGCCTAGAGCTTCTGGCCGTGCTCCGTCAGACCGCGCAGGCCACCCGCGCCTCACTCGCCAGCGCATACCGACTCCGCGCGGCTTACTGCAGCATCGCGCTGCCGGACGGGCGCACGCCGTAGTCGTAGAGGATGGCGGCGCGCCGGACGAGGTTCGCGATGACGTTGCCGTAGAACTGGGTCATCGAGTTGCTGCGCGCGCGCGCGAGGCGATCGGACAGGGCGAAGCGGCTCTGGCTGTCGTGGCCGACCCAGTCTCGGGTGAACTCCTCGTCGATGAGCGGCTTGACCCATGGATAGGTTTCCTCGGTCAGCTCGACCACGCTCGCCCCGCGCACCTTGCCGTCCCGGTCGAACGCGGTGGCGACCCGGACACTGCCGTGGATCGTCGCGTCGCCGACGAAGACGAGCGCGCCGACCATCCGTCCCTGATCGTCGCGTCCGATGTAGAAGCGGTAGAAATCCTCCTCCGGGGTCCAGCCGGACGCCTGCTTGATCGCGGCCTTCTCCTTGTCGCCGAGCCGCACCTCGCGCACGAAGAAGCGGCGCGCGCCGGGCAGGAGCGACACGACCGCGTCGCGGTCGCTCACGAGCACGACGGGAGGAGTCAAGTGCGCCAGCGCCGGGCTCGTGAGTGCCAGGGCCAGCGCCAGCGTGACGATGACGTATCTCATGCGGTTGTCTCCTTCTTGAGCCAGAGCTCGTACAGCGCGATCAGGGTGATGAGCGTGTAGCCGAGGGCGAAGAGGGTGCCCCCGGCGATGACGAGGACGGATAGGGGCGCCCACACGAAGCGCGTGAGCCACATCCCGCCGATGTCGATGAGGGTGCCGACGAACGGGAGCGCCAGGATCGCGGACTTGACCCGCTCCCCGAGAGACGAGAACAGGAAGATGAGCCCGAGCAGCCCGGCGATCAAGGTCTGGCCGAACAGATGCGTGTGGCTGGTCTGGATCAGGAGCGGCGTCCTGACCCAGACCTTGGCCACGCTGCTGATGTCGCCGATGCTGATCTCCCTCTCGGCCGACTGGTGCTGGCCGTGGCCGCTCGGACCGAGGGAGGTCATGGGCATCTCGCGCGCGAAGCTCGCCTGCACGTCGGCCGGAGTGAGGCCCACCGCCGTCGCCGCCTGACCCATCGCCGCGATGGCGCCGCAGCCGATACCCAGCAAATACAGCGTGCAGAAAATCTTCGCGCTGACCGGAAGCCGTGAGAGTCGGATGCCCAGCATACGGATCTGCTCCTGTTGGGAAGGCGCGCCTCGCCCGCCTCAGAAGTTCACGTTGACCTGGAGCTGCACCTGGTGGCTCGTGTCACTGCCCTCGAGGATCGCCGAATTCGGCTTGCTGTCCGAGAAGGCGTTGCGGGTCGAGTAGTTCAGCCGGTACTCGAGCTTCACGTTGACCCAGTCGATCGGCACCAGGCTGCGTGAGAAGAAGACGCCCGTGGGCTTGAGATCCGGGATCAGCCGTGAGAGGTGGAACACCGGCGCGATCGTGAACGAGTGGAGCTCCTGCCGCACGCCGGTGCGGCTCGCGTCGTAGTCGTTGAAGTATCCGTAGCGCGTCGTGAGGCCCAGCCACTTCTCGAGCTCGTAGTAGCCCAGCACGTAGAAGCCGAGCCAGTTGCGGTCCTCGCGGATGCGCTGCGGCATGTCGACCGGGCGGCCGACGGTGCGCGTGCTCACGTTCTCCTCGCCGCCGTAGACGAACTCGCCGGCGACCAGCAGACGGCGGGTGGGCTGCCAGGTCGCGTCGACGTCGATGACCCAGCGCGGATCGCCGTTGTCGCTGGCCTGCTCCGGCCCCCAGAAGCCGCCGATGCCGAAGTTGAGGATGCCGTCGCGCGAGATGGGCGTGAAGCCGATGCGGCCGCCGTAGCTCTTGTCCTTGTTGTTGTCGTCGAACGGATCGTGCGTGGTCTCGCTCTCCCAGCGGTTCACGACCCACGCCTGCGCGTCGAGCCACGGCGCGAACGGATAGGCGAGGTTGAAACCGGTACCCCGCTGGGGCCGACCGTACCGGAACACCTCCGACGTGGTCGCCGTGAGGTTCAAGATCTCGTCGTGGCGCTCGAAGCCGAATGGCATGTCGAAGCGGGCCAGCGAGATCGCCAGGCCGTTGCCGATCGGCGCGACCACGGTCAGGTTGAACTTGTCGAGCGTCGCGTCCACCGTCGGGGTCTCGGCGCCGAAGCGCTCGCAGGCGACGCCGGACGGGCAGCCCATGCGGTTCGTGGTGCCCGGATCGATCAGATGGCTGTGCTTGTCGGCATGGCTTTCGATCTCGACGGCGGCGCCGGCGTGCAGCCAATCGGCGAACGACCTGCTGACCCCGAAGCCGAACTTGTCGAAGCGGAAGTTGAGGCTGCCCGGCTCCGATTGAGCCGGCGCGCCGCCGGCGAACTCCGGCACGATCTGAGCGTGCGTCATGAAGTTCGCGGATCCGACGAAGAAGCCGGTGAAGCGGAAGCCGCCGACCTCGGGCTTGGGCAGCCCGATCGTTTGCAAGATATTGTCGCGGAGCTCGACCGCCTTCTCGCCCGGCGCCGTGACCTGCGCGCGGATCGCGCTCGCGGGCGCGGCGGGCGGCGCCGCGGTGACCGGCGTCGTCGGAGCCGTCGGGACCACGCGCGGCTGCCCCGCCTGCTCGAGCCGGTTCAACCGCTCGTTGAGACGACGAACTTCTTCCCTGAGCGCTTGCGCTTCCTCGGCGCTGAGCCCCTGGGCGCGCGCCGCGCTCGGACAGAGCGCGGCGGCCAGGGAGCACGCGAGGACAGCGAGAGTGACGAGGGTTCGCATGCCCACCTCCTGTACGTGGTGAGAGACCGGTGCCGCGACCTCGTCCGTGCGGACGCACGTGCGGACGGACGGCGCCCGTCGAGGGCGAGGCCGGGTTGTCTAGCGCGCGGTCAGGAGGTCGGGGCGGGCGGGGCGCGGCCGCGCGAGACGTCCGGGGCGATGCTCGGGGGCGCGAGGAACGCGACCCCCAGCCACGGGATCGAGACGTCCGCGATCGCCGCAAGGGTGACGGGCCGAGTCTCGAGGCCTCCCGTCCGCTCGCCGTTGGCGGCGAACGGGCACTCGTCGTTGACGTGCTCCGGCTCGAAGAAGTGGTGGACGAGGTGGGGCGCCTGCGCCGCGAGGAACGCGACGAAGGCGCCCGCGACCAGCAGGCTCACGCGGCGCCGCCACGCGCTCGGGCCGGGACGCGCCAGGGCCGCCATATCTCCATGCGTGTACCCGGATCGTGCGAAGACTGCAAGCGGAAAGCGACTCAGCGCCTCCGGAAGCGCGCGGCCTGGCCTTAGAGCCGCCTGGCCTTAGAATCGAGGCGATGAGGATCGTCGCGATCGGGGGCGGCCCGGCCGGGCTCTACTTCAGCCTGCTCATGAAGAAGTCGGACCCCACCCACGACATCACCGTCGTCGAGCGGAACCGGCCCGACGACACGTTCGGCTTCGGCGTCGTGTTCTCCGACGCGACGCTCGAGCACGTGGCCGAGGCCGACCGCGAGAGCCACGCCGAGATCACGAGCCACTTCGCCCACTGGGACGACATCGACATCCACTACCGAGGCCAGGTGCTCACCTCGGCCGGGCACGGGTTCGCCGGCATGTCGCGCCAGGTGCTGCTCGACATCCTGCAGCGGCGCTGCGCCGAGCTCGGGGTCAGGCTCGAGTTCCAGCGCGAGATCGGCGACGTGGCCGAGTACGCCGAAGCCGACCTCGTGCTGGGCGCCGACGGCGTGAACAGCGTCGTCCGCAGCCGGTACGCCGCGCACTTCCGGCCCGAGATCGACTGGCGACCCAACAAGTTCGTCTGGCTCGGCACGACGTTTCCGTACCCGGCGTTCACGTTCCTGTTCAAGGAGAGCGCGCACGGGCTCTGGCGCGTCCACGCCTACCGGTACGACGCGTCCATGTCGACGTTCATCCTCGAGACGACCGAGGCCACCTGGCGCCGCGCGGGTCTCGATCGGGCCGACGAGGACCAGACCCTGGCCTTCTGCGAGCGCCTCTTCGCCGAGGAGCTCCAGGGCCACCGGCTCCTGAAGAACCGCTCGCTCTGGCGCAGCTTCCCGACGGTGCGCAACGGCTCGTGGCGGCACGGGAACGTCGTGCTGGTGGGCGACGCGGCGCACACCGCGCACTTCTCGATCGGCTCGGGGACGAAGCTCGCGCTCGAGGACGCGATCGCGCTCGCGCGCGCGCTCCAGAGCCACGGCGAGGTCGAGAAGGCGCTGGCGGCCTACGAGGAGGACCGGCGGCCGGAGGTCGAACGCCTCCAGCGCGCGGCCCAGGTGAGCCTCGAGTGGTTCGAAGAGGCCGAGCGCTATCACGGCCGCCTCGAGCCCATCCAGTTCGCGATGAGCCTCTTGACGCGAAGCCTCCGCGTGACCCACGAGAATCTGAGAACTCGCGACCCGCGCTTCGTGACGGCGGTCGACCGATGGTTCGCCGCGCAGGCCGAGCAGCAAAGCCGCGTGACGATCCGTGCCACGCCCCCGCCGCCCCCGATGTTCACCCCGTTCCGCCTTCGTGAGATGGTGCTCTCGAACCGCATCGTGGTCTCGCCGATGTGCCAGTACTCCGCCGAGGACGGGACGCCCGGCGACTGGCATCTGGTGAACCTCGGCTCGCGCGCGATCGGGGGCGCGGCGCTCGTCATCGCGGAGATGACCGACGTGAGCCGTGAGGGGCGAATCACCCCGGGCTGCACGGGCATGTACAGGCCGGAGCACGTCCTCGCGTGGAAGCGCGTGGTCGACTTCGTCCACACGGCGAGCTCGGCGCGCATCGCGCTCCAGCTGGCGCACGCCGGGCGCAAGGGCTCGACGCGTCGTCTCTGGGAAGGCATGGACGAGCCGCTGCCCGAGGGCAACTGGCCCCTGATCTCCGCCTCCGCGCTCCCGTATCATCCCTACAGCCAGGTGCCGAGGGCGATGGACGGCGAGGACATGCAGCGCGTGCGCGACCAGTTCGTCGGCGCCGCGCGCATGGCCGAGCAGGCGGGCTTCGACATGCTCGAGCTCCACATGGCCCATGGGTATCTGCTGGCGAGCTTCATCTCGCCCTTGACCAACGTGAGGACCGACGACTACGGAGGCTCGGCGGCCAACCGCGCGCGCTACCCGCTCGAGGTCTTCGACGCGGTGCGGACGGTCTGGCCGTCGGGCCGGCCGATGTCGGTGAAGATCTCGGCGACCGACTGGGCCGAGGGCGGGCTCGCGCTCGACGAGGCGGTGGACTTCGCGCGCCGGCTGCGCGAGCACGGGTGCGACATCGTCACGGTCTCGACCGGGCAGACCGTGCCCGATCAGCAGCCGCAGTATGGCCGCCTCTACCAGACGCCGTTCAGCGACCGCATCCGGTGCGAGGCCGAGATTCCGACGATGACCGTCGGGGGCATCGCCTCCCACGACGACGTGAACAGTATCCTGGTCGCGGGGCGCGCCGACCTCTGCGTGCTCGCCCGCGGCCACCTCTACGATCCCTACTGGACGCGGCACGCCGCGTACGAGCAGGGATGGGACCTGCCGTGGCCCGACCAGTACGTCTCGGTCAAGGGCTTCAGGCCAAGGGAGGACTGAGATGAAGATCACCAGGATCGAGACGTTCGTGGTGTCCAACGGCTTCACGCCGCCGCGGCCGTGGTGCTTCTGCGCGATCCGCACCGACGCCGGTCTCACCGGCTACAGTGAGTTCGGCTCGGACGGCATCACGCGCGGCCTGATCGGTCTCGTGCAGGATCTCGGGCACCGCCTGATCGGCAAGGACCCGACGGCCGTCGAGAAGCACTACATCGACCTCTACCGCGCCGTCCGCCAGGCGCCGTACGGCGCGACCCAGCAGGCGATCGCGGGGATCGAGCTGGCGCTCTGGGACCTGGCCGGCAAGGCGCTGGACGTGCCGGTCTACAAGCTCATGGGCGGGCCGCACCGCGAGCGCCAGTGGGTGTACTGGTCGCACCTGGCGACCTATCGCGCGAACAACTGGAAGCTGCTCGGCGTGAAGCCGCTCGAGACGCTACAAGACCTGGCGGACGCGGCGCGCGAGGCGCCCGCGCGCGGCTACACCGCATTCAAGACCAACATCATCTGGCCCGGCGAGCCGGCGCGCGCCATCGCGCAGGGCCGGCTCGGCCCCCACGACCAGGTGGCGTCACGCGACATCGTGAAGCAGGCGGTGGCCCAGATCTCGGCCATGCGGGAGGCGGTCGGCCCAGACATCGGCATCTGCCTCGACATCAACGTCAACTTCAAGCCGAGCGAGGCGATCCGTGTCGGCCGGGCACTCGAGCCCTACGACCTCTTCTGGCTCGAGATCGACAACCAGGACCCGCACGCGCTGGCCCAGCTGAAATCGTCTGTCCGCGCGCCGATCTGCTCGGGCGAGCAGCTCCAGACCGTCCGGCAGTACCGGCCGTACTTCGAGCTGCACGCGATGGACGTCGTGAAGGTCGACGTGCAATGGCAGGGCTTCTCGGCGGCGAAGAAGGTGGCCGACCTGGCCGAGACGTTCGAGCTGAACATCGCGCCCCACAACTACAACGGCCATCTGAGCACCTTCCAGAGCCTCAACCTCTGCGCCTCGGTGTCCAACGTGCGGATCATGGAGAGCGATCCGGAGCAGACGCCGTACCGCGACGAGCTGTTCACGGCGCTGCCCGAGATCAAGGACGGCCACATGACGATCCCGATGGCGCCGGGGTGGGGCACCGAGCTCAACGAGAAGGCCGCGAAGAAGTACGAGTGGACCGGCTAGCGAAGCAGGTGCTTGCGGAAGTACGCCGAGACCTTGTGGTCGACCGCGAACGTCTCGGCCCGGTCGAAGCCCGGCGGATCGTTCAGTAGATCGCCGACCACGCCGGTGAGCCCGGGCGGCATGGGCGACAGCAGCGCCCCGTGACCGCCCGTGGGGAAATCGGCCAGCCGCTCGCACGAGGCGCAGGCCGCGAGCACCGCGTCGCCGTGGAAGCGCGGCACCAGCCACTTGTCGTGCCGCGCGGTCACGAGCGCCAGCGGCACGCGCGGCGCGGCCAGCGAGGCCATGTCGAAATCGGCGGCATACGGAACGACGGCCACGATCGCGGCGATGCGTGGGTCGGTGTGCGTCTGCCACGTCGCATCCTTGAATCGGCTGCGGATCACCCAGAGGGCGAGCGTCGTCTTCGGTCCATCGAGGAAATTGCCGCGCAGCTGAGTGGCCAGGCCGACGCAGGCCTGGAAATCTTCCCTGATGTCGGACTCGCAATGCCGGGTGAAGCTCGCGGGCGACCACCGGCCACCCGCCAGGCTCAGCGCCGTGTGGCCGCCGGCCGACATGCCGTACATGCCGACCTTGTCCAGCGCGAGCAGTGGGCGAAAGCGCGCATCCTGGCTGACGACGTCGATGGCGCGCGAGACCTCGAGTGGCCGCTGTTTCCAGCTCTCGGGCCCCGGTGTGCCTGGATCCTTGTAGTTGTCGCCGCGGTGTGCTGGCATGGCGACGACGAAGCCATCGGCCACCAACGCCTGCGCCAGGTTCGCGTGCACCCAGGGCGAGCCGCCCGAGCCGTGGGAGACGACGATCAGCCGGCCGTTGCCGCGAGCCGGCGCGCCCTCCCAGGCCATCTGGAAGGTGAACGGACCTCGCTTGAGCTCCCTCGCCTCGCCGGTGGACGGGTAGTACACGGTGACGGCGCCTCCGCCGTCCTTACTCGCGATCTCGGTCAAGCCGACGCCGGCCTCGGCCGCCGGGGCCAGGACCGCGAGCGCGATCGCGACGAGGAGGCAGACGCGGCGCGTTTTGCGCCGGGCGTCACGCCTAGACTGGATCATCGGCCACCGACCGGCGCTGACGGAGCACCTCGTACACCGCGATCCCCACGCTCGTCGATAGATTGAGCGATCGGACGCGCGCAGACAGCATCGGCAGCGCAACGAGCCGATCGCGATAGCGCTCGTGAAGCTCGGCCGGCAGCCCTACGGTCTCGCGGCCAAAGACGAGGACGACGCTCTGCGAGGCACCGAGGGGCGCGTCCCAGACGAGTCGCGTCGCTCGTGTCGAGAAGAAGTAGGGCTCGCCGAGCCCCGGCAGCTCGCGCTCGAACGCGTCCCAGCTTGGCCACACGCGCAAGTCGATGTGCTCCCAGTAGTCGAGGCCGGCGCGCTTCACCTCGCGGTCGTCGAGTGAAAAGCCCAGCGGCTCGATGAGATGCAGTGTGGCGCCGGCGGCGAGGCACGTCCGCCCGGCGTTGCCGGTGTTCCAGTGAATCTCGGGATGCACGAGGACGACGTGTGTCGCCACTAGCCGGATGGACCGCGTCGACTACGGGAAGATGCCGAGCTCGAGATAGGTGGCCGCGACCTTCCTCAGCGCGCTGAGGAACGCCGCCGTCCGCAGATCGCCGGCCCGCGTGAACTTCCACAGCTCGTGGACCTGATGGTACGCGGTGATCATCGTCTCCTCGAGCCCGGAGTTGACCAGGTCGATCTCGTCGGCGCCCCGCACGATCTTCAGCCGCTCCTCGGGAGGGAACGACCGTCCGGTCGCCTTTTCGATCGCCGACAGCATGCGCTCGAACGACGCTTCCTCGAAGCGCTTGCCGACCCGGCCGAACCGCACGTGCGACAGGTTCTTGATCCACTCGAAGTACGAGACTGTGACGCCGCCGGCGTTCAGGTAGATGTCCGGCACGATCAGGACGCCGCGGTCGAGCAGGATCTTCTCGGCCTCCGCCGTCGTCGGGCCGTTCGCTGCTTCCGCGACGATCCTCGCGCGGATCTTCGGGGCGTTGTCCCGCGTGAGCTGGCCCTCGAGCGCCGCCGGGATCAGGATGTCGCAGTCGGCCTCCAGGGTCAGGTTGGTCGGCGTGATGTTGCGGGCGCCCGGGAAGTTCACGATCGACTTCGTTTCCTTCTGGAACTGGACCACCGCGTCGACGTCGAGGCCCTCGGCGCGATAGATGCCGCCCTCGCGCTCGGAGAGGCCGACGATCAGGCAGCCGGCCTCCTGGCAGAACTTCGCGGTGTGGTAGCCGACGTTGCCGAGGCCCTGCACGATGACGCGCTTGCCCTCGAGCCCGCGCGAGAGCCCCAGCGCCTTCATGTCGTCGACCTGGTTGCACACCTCGCGCAGCCCGAAGAAGACGCCGCGGCCGGTCGCCTCGACCCGGCCGCGGACGCCGCCCTGGGTGACGGGCTTGCCGGTCACGCAGGCCATCGCGTCGATCGCGCCCGGATAGAACGCCGAGTACGTGTCGTAGATCCACGCCATCTCCCGCGGGCCTGTCCCGTAGTCGGGCGCGGGGACGTCGATGCCGGCGCCGATGAAGTTCTTCTTGATGAGCTCGGCCGTGTAGCGGCGCGTGATCTGCTCGAGCTCCTGGACGTTGTACTTCTTGGTGTCGATGCGGACGCCGCCCTTGGCGCCGCCGAACGGCACGTCGACGATCGCGCATTTGTAGGTCATGAGCGCTGCGAGCGCCTTGATCTCGTCCTCGTCGACTGTCGACGCGTAGCGGATGCCGCCCTTCACGGGCACGCGGTGATGACTGTGCTGGGCGCGCCAGGCGGAGATGACCTCGTAGCCGCCGTTGCGCCGGATCGGGAACTGGATGGCGTAGACCGAGTTGCAGACCTTGATCTGGTCGAGGAGGCCCTGCGGATAGTCGGTGAGCGCAGCTGCCTTGTCGAAGTACAAGTTGACCGTCTCGAAGAAGCTGGGACCCGACTGCGCCATCGCCATGGCAGTACCTCCCGCAGAGAATCTTCGCACGCCGATGCCACCGGCGCGTAGGAACGGCGTGAGGGGTGGCGGTAACCGCAACGAGGCGGTATCGTCACCAGCGGCGGACAGACACGCCGGATCGCGGTGCGGCCGACCCGACCGGCGGGACGAGGAGGCGAGCATGGAGCGCGAGAAGCTCGCGGAGCTGGTGGTCAAGTTCACCGAGGCGTTCAATCGCGACGACCTGGAGGGCGTGATGTCGTTCATGGCCGACGACGCCGTGTACGACGAGTTCACCGGCATGATCAACCGCGGCGCCGCGGCGATCCGGGCGGCCTTCGTGCCCCAGTTCCGCGGCGACTACGGCAAGATCCGCTTCAACACCGAGGACCTCTTCGTCGACGCTGCCGCCGGCAAGGCCCTGATCCGCTGGCAGTGCACCCTCGAGACCAAGCGCGGCCCGGCGGCGTGGCGGGGCCTCGACATCATCCATGTCACGGACGGCCGCATCACGGAGAAGCTGACCTACGCCAAGGCGAAGGTCCCCCTCCTCGGAGAGATCGCATGAGCACCGTACCGGCGCTTCAGCGCGTCGCGGTGGCCCTGTTCGAGGGCTTCACGGTCCTTGACGTGTACGGGCCGGTGCAGGCCTTCGCGTCGTGCCGGATCGTGCAGCCCGACGGCAAACGGCGCCCGTTGTTCGAGATCTTCTCGATGGCGAGCCAGGCCGGCCGGGTCAAGGCCGGCGAAGGCCCGTCGAGCTGGGCCGACTGGAGCTTCGACGACGCGCCCGGCTACGACATCTTGCTGATCCCCGGCGGCTTCGGAACGCGGACCGTCATCGACGACCGGGCGTTCCTCGATCGGCTCACCGCGGCCAGCCGGCGCGCGCGCGTGACGACCACCGTCTGCACGGGCTCGGCGCTGCTCGCGCGCACGGGCCTGCTCGACGGCCGGCCCGCGACGTCGAACAAGATCGCGTGGGACTGGGTGACCCAGCAGGGGCCGCGCGTGCTCTGGCGGCGCAAGGCGCGCTGGGTGGATGACGGCGACGTGCTGACGTCGTCGGGCGTCTCAGCGGGAATCGATATGGCGCTGAGCCTCATCGACCGGATGCACGGGCGCGAGATGGCGCTGACCTCGGCGCGCAACATGGAGTACGTCTGGCGCGAGGGGGCGGAGGACGATCCGTTCGCGTGATGCGTTCTGTAGCGCCGTCTGAGCGCGAACGGCCGCTAGAACGGCAAGGAGCACGGGCGACCAGCTCCTGCCGGCGAGGCCCGACAACGGCGAGCGCATCGGGAGCAGCTCTCGAGTCAGCGGGTTCACCATGAGCCCCAGTGTTTCGAGAGTTACCGCCCCGAGCAGTGGCGCGTCGGCGGGGCCTCCGAGCACTACCGGAGAGGTGGCGCTTCGCCCCCCGACCTGAATACGGCACTCCGACACGTCGCGCCGGATGGCCGTGCCGTCCGCAAGCGTGAACTCGACGACTCGATCGCCTCTGAGTCCGAGGCCGCGCCATACGTTCTCGGGAAGCTCCGTGTAGACGGCACCGGTGTCGACGAGGAAGCGAACGGAGACGGCGCGCCGACGTCGGCCTGTTCGATTCACGGTCCCGGCGATATAGGTCAGCGCCATCGTGCGCGATCGTAGCATGGCGCTTGGATCGGTCAGCGTCGCTGATCCGAGACCGTGTCGGTTGCTAGCGCCCCGTCGTCCCCGAGATCCAGCGCGCCGAGCGCGCATAGTGTGGCCCAAGATCCCCCGCCTCGCGCCGGCGCGCCATCTCCGAGAGGCGGCGCTCCTTCTCCGGCGTCCGCTCGGCGATCGAATCCTGCGCGTCGCGCAGATGCGCGTCGTAGTCGCGCCCGACCGGGCAGACGTCCACGCAGCGCGTGCAGCCCGAGTAGACGCCCACACCGCGCAGGATCGACTGCCAGCTCATGAACGACTCCTTCGACTTCAGGAGCGCCTGCTGCTCTTCGCGCGAAGCCTTCACGAGGCGCTCGACGTGGCCCATCAGGTACGTGAACCCGTAGGGCGAGGCGAGCGGGGCGCAGCGCTCCTTGTCGAGCGTCCACTGGCCGATCGCGTCGGCGGGGCAGGCGAGGAGGCAGCGGCCGCACGCCTCGCCCAGGCACAGCGCCTCGGTGAGCGGACGATCCGGTTCGAGCTCGGCGCTCGTGAGCACGGCGCCGAGCATCACGCGCGGGCCGTACTCCGGTGTCAGCAGCATGAGATTCAGGCCGAGCGTGCCGAGCCCGGCCTCGACGGCGGCGTGCGCCAGCGAGAGCGGGCCGCGCGTGTCGCCCTTGGGATCGTAGTGGCGCGGGTCGAAGTGCACCGGCGGCACCGTGATCGACGGAAAGCCCGCGTCCTCCAGGAAATAGACGAGCTTCAGCTCGATCTCCTCGAGGTCGGTCAGCACGAGCTCGGTCGAGTACTGCTTGTGCCGATCGTCGTGGCCACGGAGCCGGTTGATCCCGGTGAGGAGCCGGCGCGCCAGGACGATGACCGACTTCGAATCGTCGGACGTGATGCGGCTCGGCGTCTGCGGGCGCTCCGGGTCGGGCGGGTGATGGTCCAGCACCTCGCCGCGGGCGATGCCGACCAGATCCGCGCCGAGCGCCTTCGCCCGGGCCTTGACCGCGGCGGCGGTGAGGCTCACGCGCTGGTCCCGGCGCGCCGGGCCGGCGGGCGATAGCCGGCCTCGCCGATCCAGCGGACGCGCCCGTCGGCCATGCCGCGGATCGGCTCGCCGCGCCGCCGGATACCGAGCAGCTCGCGCGCGCGCGCCACTTTCGCGTCGGTCTTCTCGGGGATCTCGCGCTGCGCCTCCTTGAGAAACCGGTTGTAGTCGTCGCCGACAGGACAGACGGCCAGACAGCGCGGGCAGTCGCCGAACGCGCCGACGACGCGCAAGAGCCCCTGCCAGATGCCGAACCACTCGTGGCCCGCGAGCGTCTCGAGCTTCGCGCGACCGCCGTCGGCGCCGACGAAGGCGCTGAACACGCGCAGGATCGTCGAGAAGCCGAACTCCTGCGCGAACGTCGCGCAGCGGCGCTTGTCGAGCCCCCAGTGCAGGACGGCGTCGGGCGGGCACGAGTAGAGGCAGCGCGAGCAGGGCTCGCCGATGCAGAGCTGCTCGGTGATCTTGCCATCCGGCTCGAGCACGGCGTCGGTGAGGACGACCGTCGTGTAGCAGCGCGGCCCCGCTTCCTTCGTGAGCAGATTGAGCTCGAACCCGATCGTGCCGAGGCCGGCTTCGATCGCGACGTGGCGCGTCGAGAGATAGCCGTAGCTGGCGCTCTTCATCTCCCAGACGGTCTCCTGCGCCGCCGTCTGAAACGCCCAGTGGTCGTGCGCCTCGAGAAAGCGCCCGATCCGGTAGCCGACGCGGTCCATCTCGCGCAGCACGAGCTGGTCGACGTGGTGGATGCACGCGTTGTCGAGCGCGCGGAAGGCGCCGGCCGGAATGCGCTTGAAGAACGCGACGCAGCTCTTGATCTCGGGCGAGACGCGCGCCGGGATCTGCGGGTACGCGCGGTCGGGCGGATGCGCGTTGAGCACGGAGGCGTCGGCGATCCCGACGCCGTCGGCGCCGAGCTCGCGCGCCTTCGCCTTGACGGTCTCGGCGGTCAGCGCCATGCGCCTATGATGGCATAGCTTGCGCTTTGCTCCCCACCTGGGCGAGACTGCGGCAAGACACGCCACGGAGGGAGCCATGGACGAGCTGAAGGTCATTCGCCTCGACGAGACCGAGGTCGTGAAGTTCGGGCCGGACGCGGTCTACCAGCTGATTCTCGGCGACGACGAGGGGACGACCCCGATCCGCACGGGCATCCAGACCTCCGAGCCCGGCTACGTCGCGCCCGTCCACTCGCATCCCTACATGGAGGTCCTTCACATCCTGGACGGCGTCGCCGAGGCGTGGGTCGACGGCCGCGAGGACAGCAGGGTGACCTTGCGCAAGGGCGACACGATCGCCATCCCGCCGCAAGTCCCCCACAGCTTCCGCGTGGTCGGGGACGAGGTGCTCCGCCTTCTCGGCACACACGCCTCGCCCAAGCGGATAGTGAACTACAAGGACGGCGCGAAGAGCGACGCGCGCGGCTACCGAATTTTCGAGACCTGAGGCGCCCTCGATCGGCGCGCCGAAACTTCCCGCTTGACGACGCGGTAGCGCCGCTGTAGACATCGCCACACCACACGCAAGACCCGCTCGATCTCCCGTTGACTTCGCGAGCCGGCGAGGGCCGGTGGGGAGGACTTGCATGGGAACCTTGACCCGCCGAAACCTGCTGAAGATCAGCCTCGCCGCCGGCGCCGCGGCATCGGCCGAGCCGCTGCTGGCACCGCGCCGGCTCGACGCGCAGGGCAAGCGCGGCGGCATCCTCCGCGTGCGGGGCTACGACCCGCCCCACTTCGACCCGCATCAGACCTTGAACTTCAAGACGAACACCACGCTGAGCTTCGTCCACAGCAAGCTCGTCCGTCACAAGGTCGGGGTGGCGCCCGGTACCTTCACGGTCGAGCCCGACCTCGCCGAGCGGTGGGAGGAGCTGGACGACACCACGGTGGTCTTCTACCTTCGGCGGGGGGTACGGTGGCACAACAAGCCGCCCGTCAACGGTCGCGAGCTGACCGCCGAGGACGTGAAGTTCACGTTCGATCGCTTCCTCACCGAGCCGACGAATCCGCTCAAGTTCATGCTCGATCCCGTAGACCGGGTCGAAGTCGTCGATCGCTACGCGGTACGGTTCCGCTTGAAGGAGCCGTTCGTCTGGCTCGTCAACATGCTCGCGAACCCGACCGGCACCTGGATCGTCGCCCGCGAGGGGGTCGAGAAGTACGGCGATCTCAAGAAGCCCGAGTCCGCGATCGGGACCGGTCCCTTCACGCTCGAGCGCTACGATCCCAACGTGAAAACCATCTTCCGGAGGAACCCGACCTACTTCCGTTCGGGCGAGCCCTGGGTCGACGGGGTCGACTGGCTCGTGATGGAGGACGCCGCCGCCGGACTGGCCGCCTACCGTACGGGACAGCTCGACTGCGGCAACTGGCACCAGTGGGCCGTCCGACAACAGGATCTGGAGTCACTGAAGAAGAGCCAACCACAGCTCATGTACCGCGACTGGGTGTCCAACGTCACCCAGGGCATCTACATGCGCACCGACAAGCCGCCGTTCAACGACGTCCGCGTGCGCCGGGCGATCTCTCACGCCATCGACCGGCAAGCGATCATCGAGTCGGTCTACGTCAAGGGCGAGCCGACGCCCGCGATCGGCCGCGGCCTGACCGACTGGTCGCCGCGCGTCGATCAGCTCGGGCCCGGAGCGAAGTATTACCGCCATGACCCGAAGGAGGCTCGACGCCTCCTGGCCGAGGCCGGCTTCCCCAACGGGTTGAAGACGCAGCTCACCGCGACCCCGGGCTATGGTATCGACCTCGTCGACGCCGTCCAGATGGCCCAGCGTCAGCTCAAGGAAAGTGGCATCGACGCCGAGCTGAAGCTCCAGGAGTACGGCGCGTACGTGGGGACGACGTTCCTCGGCAAGTACGAGGGCATGGCCATGGGCCCGTTCAGCATCGCGTGGGAGCCGCATACCGCCCTGTACGGCATGTACAGTCCGGAGCAGCCTCGCAACTCGAGCCACGTCGCCGATGCCCGGATGGTGTCGATGCTGAAGGAGCAGATGAGAACGAAGGATCTGGAGGCGCGCCGAAAGATCATCTTCGACATCCAGCGCCATGCCGCCGAGCAGCAGTATTACGTCTACCTCTACTCCGTCGGGGTCACCGGCTCGTGGCGGCCGTACGTGAAGAACTATGTGCCGAACTCCAGCTTCGACTTCGGAAATCGGTCCGCGGCGCTCTGGCTCGATCGCTAGGGGCAGACCTTGCGCAAATACGTCCTGAGGCGGCTCCTGGTCGCGAGCGCCTCGCTCGTGATCGCCTCTCTCGGCGTGTTCTCGCTGCCGCGCCTGATCCCGGGCGACGCGGTCCAGCTCATGCTGGACGAGCGGGCCTACGGCAAGGATCTGGACGATCTCCGGGCCAAGCTGGGGCTCGATCGGCCGATCTACGTGCAGTACTTCGACTGGGCGGGACGCGTCGTCCGGGGTCAGCTCGGCGAGTCGCTGTGGACCAAGCGGCCGGTGATCGAAGAGCTGGCTCGACGCCTGCCGGTGAGTCTCGAGCTGGGCCTGCTGGCTCTCTGCTTCTCGATCTCGATCGCGCTACCCGTCGGCATCGTCGCCGCCGTCCGACAGGATTCCTTCGCCGATTACATCACACGCAGCCTCGCCATTCTCGGACTCTCGGTGCCCGGGTTCTGGATCGCCACGCTCGCCGTGCTGCTCCCCGCGATCTGGTGGGGCTGGAGCCCGCCCATCCAGTTCACCGAGTTCTCGGTCGACCTGTGGGCGCACGTATCCCAGTTCATCCTCCCGGCCGCGATCCTCGGCCTCGCTTCGGCCGCCGCGATCATGCGCCTCACCCGCGCGATGCTGCTCGACGTCTTGCGCCAGGACTACGTCCGTACCGCGTGGGCGAAGGGAGTCGGCGAGCGCTGCGTGGTGCTCAAGCACAGCTTGAAGAACGCCCTCATCCCCGTCGTCACCGTCCTCGGCATCCAGGTCGCGCAGATCCTCGGCGGCACCGTGATCTTCGAGACGATCTTCGGCCTGCCCGGCATGGGGCGATTCCTCTTCGACGCCATCAACCAGCGCGACTATCCCGTGATCCAGGGCATCAACCTCCTCATCGTCTCGGTCGTGGTCGTCATGAACCTCACCGTTGACGCGTTCTACGCGTTCCTTGACCCCCGAATCCGGTACTGACGCGATGGCCAACGGCGTCGAGACGCTGGTCTCGCCCTCCGCACACCGTCGAATCCGGCGCCGGACGGCCATCGGTGCACCCGGGCTCCGGGCGCTGTGGCGCTTCTGCTGCAAGAAGCCCCTGGGCGCCCTCGGCGGCGCGATCGTGCTGGCGATGATCCTCATGGCCGTTCTGGCCCCGTGGATCACGCGCTACTCGTACGACGAGACCATTCGCGGCGCCCGCATGAAGCCTCCCGGGGCTCAGTTCTGGATGGGCACCGACAATCTCGGGCGGGACATGTGGAGCCGGGTGGTCTACGGAGCCCGGATCTCGGTCACCGTCGGGTTCGGCGCCGTGTTGATCGCCCAAGCGCTGGCGGCCTGCATCGGCATCACCAGCGGCTACTTCGGCGGGAGGTTCGACCTCTGCGTTCAAAGGATCGTCGACGCCTGGCAGTCCTTCCCGTTCCTGGTCGTGATCCTCTCCATCATGGCTGTGCTGGGGCCGGGACTCGTGAACGTCACCGCCGCGTTGGGCGTGGTGGGCGCCGCCAACGCGTCCCGGGTCATCCGGGGAACGACGATCAGCGTCGTGCAGAACGCGTACATCGAGTCCGCCCGGGCCCTCGGGGCCGGGCACCTCAGAATCATGATCCGCCACATCCTCCCGAACGTGGCGGCGACGATCATCGTGCTGGCCACCATCGGGCTCGGCGCGTTCATCCTCGCCGAGTCGGCGCTGTCGTTCCTCGGCTTCGGCGTTCCGCCGCCCTATCCGTCGTGGGGTGGGATGCTCTCGGGCTCTGGGCGCGCGTTTTTCCTCGACGCGCCGTGGATCGCGATCTACCCCGGGCTGGCCATCTCGATGGCGGTGTTCGGCTTCAACATGCTGGGCGATGCGCTTCGGGACGTCCTGGACCCGCGGCTTCGGGGCGCCGGCGGCCGAGTGCGATAGCCCGCTTTCTCAGACTCGCTCGACGTCGGGTCGGCCGAAGAGCCCGAACGGACGTACGAAGAGCGTCGCGATGAGCACCAGGTACGACGCGACGTGGCTGAAGCCGCCGCCGACGATCGGATCGACGTAGCCGGCGACGAGCGACTCGAGGATTCCGACGGCGAAGGCCCCGACGATCGTGCCCGCCAGGCTGTCGAGGCCGCCGAGAATCACGATCGGGAACACCTTGAAGCCCAGCAGCTCGATGCCGAACCCGCCGCCCGACACGAAGCTCCAGAGGGTGCCGGCCAGCACCGAGAGCACGCCGACCAGGGCCCAGGTGATCGCGAAGTGCCGATGGAGGTCGATCCCCACCGCGAGCGCGACCTGCTGATCGCTGGCGACCGCGCGCAGCGCGAGGCCGGTGCGGCTGCCGCGGAAAAACCAGCTGAGCGCGGCGATGCACGCGGTGGCGATCACCGCGGCCACGATCTTGTCGACCGAGAGCGGTACACCAGCGACGACGAGCGGGTCGAGCGGAAACGGCGAGGCGATCCGCGCGGGGACGCCGGCGAACACGACGGTCGCGGCCCCTCGCATGAAGATGCCGACTCCGAGCGTGAGCATGATCAGCGAGAGCAGCGAGCTCCGCGAGAGCGGGCGCAGGACGATCCGATTGAAGAGGAGCGCGAGCGCGACCACCCCGGCGCAGCCGACGGCGACGGCCCCGCCGGGCCCGAGCCCGATCGTGTGGCTCGCGGCCGCGGCCGTCCGCGCGCCGAGCATCGTCCACTCGCCGACGGCGAAGTTGATCATGCGCGAGGCCTTGTAGACGACCACGAAGGCGAGCGCGACAAGGGCGTAGATCGATCCGGCCAGCGCCCCGTCGGCGACGAGAAACACCAGGTACGCCAGATCCGGCATCGCGGGAGTCGCCTACGAGACCACCATGGACGTCACCAGGCCCTCGTCGAAGGCGTACGTGTGAGTGACGCTCGACTCGGTGACCTGCCCGGTCGCCTTGACCGTGACGATTTGCCGCACGCGCACGGCGACCGAGCCCTGGCGCTCCTCGAACTCGACGGGCTCGACGCGCGGCTCGATCGTCTCGAGCTGCCTCTGCCAGTACGCGCGGACCGCCGCGTGGCCGCGCAGCTCGGTCTTCTCGAGCACGTTCGGCCAGCGGACGCTCGGGCTCAGGGCCGACAGGACTCGGTCGAGCTCGCGCCGGTTGAAGGCTCGATACAGCTCCGAGAGCAGCCGCACCTTGTCGTCGAACCTCACGAGGTCTCGGTCACCCCGAGATAGGCGCGCTGGACCTCCGGCGCGGCGAGCAGGTCGGCCGCGCGCCCCGAGAGGACGACCTGCCCGGTCTGCAGCACGTGGGCGTGCGCCGCGCACTGGAGCGCCATGCGCGCGTTCTGCTCGACCAGCAGCACCGCGGTGCCCTCCGCGGTGAGCCGCGGGATGATCCGGAAGATCTCGCGCACGACGAGGGGCGCCAGGCCGAGCGAGGGCTCGTCGAGCATCAGAAGTCGTGGGCCCGCCATCATCGCGCGGCCGATGGCCAGCATCTGCTGCTCGCCGCCGCTGAGACTGCCGGCCGGCTGATCTCGGCGCTCCCGCAGCACCGGAAACAGCCGGAAGACCCGCTCGAGCTCGGTCGCGGTGTCCGTCCCGTCTCGCCGCGCGAAGCCGCCGATTCGGAGGTTCTCGAGCACGGTCATGCGCGCCAGCATGCCGCGCCCCTCGGGCACGTGGATGACCCGCCGCCGGGCGATCTGATGGACCGGCAGCCCGACCAGATTCTCGCCGCGAAAGCGCACGGTCCCCCGCCGCGACCGCACGATCCCCGAGATCGCGCGCAGCAAGGTCGACTTCCCCGCGCCGTTGGCCCCGATCAACGCCACGACCGCCGCCTCGGGCACCGCCAGGCTTACGCCCTGCACGGCCCGAATCCGCCCGTAGCTCACGTGCAAATCCTCGACCTCGAGCAGGTGAGCCGAACTAGGCTGCATGGCTCGCCGCCTCTCGCGCACGCACAGCGTGACTACTCACTGCCAAGATAAGCCTCGATGACTCGCGGATCGCGCTGAATGGCGGCGGGCGGACCTTCGGCGATCTTCTGGCCGAAGTTGAGCACGGTGACGACGCGCGAGAGCTTCATCACCAGCGACATCTTGTGCTCGATCAACAGGATCGTCACGCCGCGGCGGTTGACCTCTCCGATCAGCGCCTCGAGCTCGATCGTCTCCTGGGTGTTCATGCCGGCGGACGGCTCGTCCAGCAGCAGGAGCTTGGGCGCGCTGGCGAGCGCGCGCGCGATCTCGAGCCGGCGCTGCTGGCCGTACGGCAGCTCGACCGCCGATCGCGCGGCCGTGCCGGCGAGGCCGACGAGCTCGAGGATCTCCCCGGCGCGTTCGCGCGCGCCCACCTCGGCGCGCGGGCGGCGAAACGGGACGCCGACCAGCGGCGTCAAGAGACCGCCGCGCGTCCGGCAATGAAGCCCGAGCAGGACGTTGTCGAGCACCGTCATCGAGCCGAAGAGCCGGATGTTCTGGAAGGTCCGGCAGATGCCGAGCGCCGTTCTGCGATAGGACGGCAGATCGACGATCTCGCTTCCGTCGAAGCGGATGTGGCCCACGTCCGGACCGAGGGCGCCCGTCACGAGATTGAAGAACGTCGTCTTGCCGGCGCCGTTCGGCCCGATGATCGCGTGGATCCCGCCGGCCTCGACCAAGAGATCGAGCTGCGAGAGGACGACGAGCTTCCCGAAGCTCCGCGAGAGCCCGTCAACCGCGAGCAGCGGCACGCTCACCGCGGGGGAAGAGCCGGGCCAGCAGGGCCGCGTCGAGCAACCCTTGCGGCCGCACGAGCATCATGGTCAGGACGAGCAGGCCGTAGAAGATCTCGCGCCAGTCCTTCACCCAGCGCAGGAGCTCGGGCAGGATCGAGAGGATCGCCGCGCCCGCGACGGCGCCCCAGAAGCTCGCCAGGCCGCCGAAGACCGCGTAGAGCATCACGAAGAGCGAGCGCCCGACGCCGAACGCCTCCGGATCGATGAAAAGCGTGTAGTGGGCGTAGAGGGCGCCGCCGAGCCCGGCGATCACGCCGCCCGCCGCGAAGGCGGCCAGCTTCACGTACGTCGAGTTCACGCCCATCGCCTCGGCGGCCGCCTCGTCGTCGCGCAGCGCCGCGAACGCGCGCCCCATGCGCGAGCCGCTGAGCCGCGTGAAGAAGTAGAGGAGGACGACCAGCAGCCCGAGGACGTGCCAGACGGTCGTCGCCGGGGGGATGCCGGCGAACCCGGCCGGTCCGCCGAAGGCCGGCGCGTTCAGGAACAGGACGCGGATCATCTCGCCGAAGCCGAAGGTGACGAGCACGAGGTAGAGCCCGCGCAGGCGAAGGGCCGGGAAGCCCACCGCGAGCCCGACGAGCCCGCCGACGAGCCCGCCCGCCGCCAGCGCCAGCGGAAACGGCGTCCCGTGCTGCACGGTGAGGTACGCCGCGGTGTACGCGCCGAGCGCCATGAAGCCGCCCTGACCCGCCGAGAGCTGCCCGGCCGAGGCCGGCAGATAGAACGACAGCGCCATGATCACGTCGATGCCGGCGAAGATCAGGATCGAGACCGTATGATCCGACAGCACGATCGCCTCAGCCCGTCTGCAGGCGGGCGCCGAAGAGGCCGGTTGGTCGCACGAGGAGGATCAGGATCATCACGGCGAACGCGAACGCGTCCCGGTAGGACGACGCGAGATACGCGACGCTCATCACCTCGACGACGCCGATGATCAGGCCGCCCGCCATCGCGCCTGTGACGTTGCCGAGCCCGCCGAGCAGCATGATCGCGAGCCCCTTCAGGCCGACCTTCACGCCGACGAACGGGCTCAGCCCGGTGAAGTTCCAGGCGAGCAGCACGCCGGCCGCCCCGGCCAGCGCCGACGCGATCGCGAAGGTGATCACGATCGCGAGGGACACGTTGATCCCCATGAGTCCGGCGACCGTCTGGTTCTCGGCGGTGGCGCGGATCGCCATGCCGGTCGGCGTCGAGCGCAGGAATATCTCGAGCACGACCATCAAGACGATGGACGTCCCCAGGATGAGCAGCTGGAGCGTCGAGAGCGTAACCGGACCGAGATCGAGCGCGGCCGACGCGAAGGGCGCCGGGAAGGCCACGGGCTCGGCGCCGAAGATCTTCACCACGACGTGTTGCAGCACGAGCCCGACGGCGATCGTCGTGATCAGCGGCGTGACGTGGCTTCCGCGGCTGCGCACGGGGCGGAACGCGACGCGCTCGACTAGGACGCCGAGCGCGGCCGCGGCGAGCATGGCGCCGGCCAGGATTGCCCACGGCGGAAAGCCGGCGAGCGCCAGCGCCAGACCCACGTACGCGCCGACCATGAACACCTCGCCGTGAGCCAGGTGCAGCAGGTTCAGCACGCCGAAGATGAGCGTGTAACCGATCGCGACCAGGGCGTACGCGCCGCCGAGCATCAGCCCGTTGACGAGCTGCTGGGCGAACATTGTGCGCGATGATATCACCTGGATTGACAGGCCTCGGTCCGGCGTATTACCGTCGCCCAATTGCGATGGACGCCCCGACGAAGATCCGTATCTTTCCCACCGGCATGCGGCTGCACGAGTGGATCGCGTTCGAAGAGGGGTACTTCTGCGAGCACCGCCTCGATCCCGAAGTGATGTGGGACGTCTATCTCGGTCAGATGAAAGCGTGGGCCGGCGGCTACAAGGCGCGGCCGCAAGATCAGCCATTTCTGGCAGGTACTCAGGCCATCGGCAACGCGTGCGCGTGGGGCAGCGTGTGCAACGCGGGCGCCGGCATGGGCAAGTTCGTGCCCGATGCGTACGGGATCGCGCGGCACGGGATCTACGTCCGTCCGGATTCGCCGATTGGTCGGCCCGAGGATCTTGCCAGCGTGCCCATCGCGGTCGGCCTCATGGCCGGGAGCCACTACAACGTGCCCTATCGTCTCGAGAGCTACCTGCCGCTCGTCGACATCAAGATCGAGCCCGTCGGGGGCTTCGGTCGGCGGCTCGACGCGCTGCTGAAGGGTGAGGTGGAGGCGGCGAGTCTCCTCGACCCGCAGATCTACATGGCGGAGGAGCTGGGCCTAAGGAGAATCCTCGGGGGCGAGTTCAACACGCTCTGGTGGGTCGACGAGACGAGCGATCGAGACGTCCTGCGCCGCTACTTCACGGCGCTCGCGCGCGCCGACGAGGCGCTCGACCGCGATCTCGACCGCTATCGGCCGCTGTGGACGAAGTGCATCCCGCCCGAGCTCGCCGACCGTCCGTGGCGCGTTGATCAGTGGGGCGCCGGTGAGCGCTTCGTCTTCGCGCCCTATCCGCCCCAGAAGCTCGCAGAGGTCATGGCGGCGCTCGATCGCTGGGGAATGGGGCGCGAGATGCGGGTGACGGAGCTCGAGCAGCTCGCGCTGTCGGTGGCCTGAGCCCCGTGAGCGCGATCGACCCGAGAGGAGCCTGCTTGATCCGGATGCGTCGTTGGATGGTGGGAGTCGCCCTGGTCGCGGTGCTGCTGGCGAGCCTGATCACGCCGGCCGTCGGCGCGAAGCTCGCGGGCGAGAAGGTGCGTCTCGGCGTCATCATGCCGCAGGCCGGCATCTTCGTGGACTGGGGCCAGCACGGGCTGATCGGCGCCGAGATCGCGAAGGAAGAGATCAACGGCGCCGGCGGGATCGGCGGGCTCCCGCTCGAGCTCGTCATGGCCGACGACCGGGGCGACCCGAAGGAATCCGTCACGCTCACGCGCCGGCTGGCGCAGACCGACCGCGTCTTGATGATCCACGGCTCGATCTCGAGCTCGAGCGCTGGCGTCATGTATCCCTTGTCGGCGAGCCTGAAGGTGCCGATCGTGTCGCCCACGGCCGCCGCGCCCGGGCTCACCGACAAGTTCCGCCCCTGGGCCTACACCATGAATCCCGGCGCCGCCCGGGCGCTCGGCACCGGGCTGGCGGCCCTCCGCAAGCACCATCCGGAGGTCAAGAAGGCGGCGGTCCTCTACAACCAGGCCGACGCCATCTCGAAGGCCGAGGCCACCGTGGTGATGCCGCCGACGTTCCAGCAGGCGAGCGTCGAGCTGCTCGATTCGATCACCTTCCAGACGGGCGACCTCGACTTCAGCGCGCAGGTCACACGCGCGCTCGCCAAGCAGCCGGACATGCTCTTCCTCGGCTCGGGATCGCGCGAGGCTGCGCTGGTCGCCAAGGAGGCGCGCAAGCAGGGCTTCAAGGGCCCGATCCAGGGCGGGGTGGCCACCGCCACGCCCGACCTCGTCACGCTCGGCGGCGATTCCGTCGAGGGCTGGTTCACGACGACGTACGCTTGGAATGAGCGCCCGACGCCGCGCATGCAGACGTTCGTGAAGAAATTCCTCGAGCGCTCCGGCGGCAAGCGCCCCAACTCGTCCGGCCCCGCGATGTACGACCAGCTCTTCATCGCCAAGACGTGCATCGAGATGGCCGGCGTGACGAACAAGCCCGACGATCTGGAGAGCGATCGGGACAAGCTCGCGAAGTGCTGGGCCGGGCTCAAGGCCTACGACGGCGCCATCGGCGCGATCACGATGAACGAGCTGGGCGTGAACGTCGGGCAGATCTGGGCGCTCACGGTCAAAAAGGGCGTCTTCACGCTCTCCGAGTAGCCGCCTTGACCGCCTCCGCGCTGCCGATCCTTCCCACGTCCGTCGTCGGCAGCTACGCGATCCCGGCCTGGCTCTGGGCGGCGTGGGAGAAGATCGGGACCGGCGGCTTCGGCGCGATGGACGTCGTGGAGACCGAGAACGACGCGGTCGCCATCGCCGTGCACGATCAAGAGCGCGCCGGCGTCGATCTGATCTCCGACGGCGAGATGCGGCGCCAGGGCTTCATCGTCTCGATCTTCAAGTACTTCCACGGGCTCCGGGCCATCGAGCCTCGCCGGAAGGTCGGTATCCTCTCGTACGACGGCCACGTGTTCTACGAGCCTTTCGAGCGCATCGCGGCGCCCGCCGGGCTCGGCACCCTCAAGGAGCTCGACTATCTCCGCCAGGTGACGACGCGCCCGTTCAAGATCACTTTGCCCGGACCGCTGACCCTGGCGACGCAGATCACGAAGAGCGGACCCTATCGCGATCGCGTCGAGATCGCCGCCGACCTGGCGACCTTGATCAATCGCGAGCTCAGGGCGCTCGCCGCGCGCGGCGCCCGCAACCTCCAGCTCGACGACGTCTACCAGAGCTTCATCATGGACCCGAAGCACCTGGTCGAGCTCTACGACCGCTGCTTCGAGGGCGTGGCGGCGGAGCGGCGCTTCTGGCACATCTGCTTCGGGACGCTCGAGGGGTTCGGCTTCGGCGAGCGGACCTACCGCCCGCTGTTCCCGGCCATCTCGAGCGCCACGGCCGATCAGCTCGTCTTCGAGTTCGCCAATCGCGAGATGGCCGAGAGCGAGCTCTGGCGCGAGCTCGACTGCCCCAAGGAGCTCGGCGCCGGCGTGCTCGATCTCAAGAACTTCTACGTCGAGAGCCCGGAGCTGGTGGCGCGTCGGATTCGCCGGATGCTCGAGAGCGTGCCGGCCGAGCGGCTTTGGATCAACCCGGATTGCGGGCTGGCGCGGCTGCCGCGCCATCTCGCGTTCGCCAAGCTGCAGGCGCTCGTCGCCGGAACGCGTCAGGTCCGTGCCGAGCTGACCGGGCGACGCGCGTCGTGAACCTCTACAAGCCCGAGGTCGAGGCCCAGAAGTTCTGGAACCCGTACACCCAAACCATGCCGCGGGCCGAGCTCGATCGGCTGCATCTGCGGAAGCTCCAGACCGCGATCGAGTACGCCTACGCGCGGAGCCCGATGTACCGAAAGCTCCTCGATCGTCACAAGGTCAAGCCCGAGCAGATCCGCACGATGGACGACTTCGTCAAGCGGCTACCCTTCGTCGACAAGAAGGAGATTCTCGACGCGCAGGCGGTCGGCCCGCCCTTCGGCGACGCCCTCGCGATCCCGGAGGATTTCTTCCACCAGCGCTTCGCCACCTCCGGCTCGACCGGCGTGCCGCTGCACATCCCGCTCACGTATCACTCGGCCGAGCTGTGGGGCGAGTCGTGGGTCTACGTCTACTGGGCCGCCGGGCTCCGCGCGCGCCACACCTTCTACTTCCCGTTCAACTGGGGGATCTTCGCCGCGTTCTGGTCGGCCTACATGGGCGTGCGCCGTCTCGGCGCCACCGTCGTCTCGGGCGGCGGGCTCGACAGCAAGGCGCGGCTGCGCCAGGTCGAGCAGTATCGCCCGGACGTGATGCTGGCGACGCCGACCTACGCGCTCTATCTCGGTGAGACCGCGCGCGAGATCGGCATGGACCTCACGAAGACCTCGATCTCGCACGTGATCGTGGCGGGCGAGCCCGGCGGCAGCATCCCGGCGACGCGCCACGCGATCGAGGAGCTCTGGGGCGCCAGGTGCTACGAGCTCTACGGCATCGCGGAGCTCGGTCCGACGAATCCGGGCTGTCCTCTCCGGGAAGGTGTGCACCTCTGCGAGGACTGGTACCACGCGCTCGTGGTCGACGAATCAGGCAATCCCGTGCCGTACGGCGACGTCGGCGAGCACATCGTCACCAGCTACATCCAGGACGGCCAGCCGCTCATCAAGTACCGTACCCACGATCTGGTTCGCTGGACCGATCGTCCGTGCGGCTGCGGCACGACCTGGCTCTACTATCCGGGCGGTGTGCTCGGCCGCACCGATCACATGATCATCGTGAAGGGCGTCAACGTGTACCCGTCGGCGGTGGAGGCGCTGCTGCACCGGGTCGCGGGTCTCTCCGAGCACTACGAAGTCCACGTCGACCGCGACCTGACCAACGACTTCGTCACCGTCCGTGCCGAGGCGCGGCCCGATGTCGATACCGCGCGCTACGCCGGGCTCGGCCGCGACGCCGAAGGCGTCTTCAAGTCCGTGATCGGAGTCTCGATCGACGTCACGGTAGAGCCTCCGGGCAGCCTGCCGCGCTACGAGCTGAAGGCCAAGCGCTTTTTCGACCACCGGCCGGCAGCGCATCGCTGGCAGCTCGCGGGCCGGGGCGACGCGTGACGCGCGAGGAGACGCTCGAGCGGATTCGCGACCTGCAGGCCCGAGTGCAGGAGCTTCGACGGGCGAGCGACAATCCCGCGATCGAGCGCACGATGCAGCTCCTCGATCTCTACTGCCACATGGCGCGCTGGGAGCTGGGGGACGTCCGGGCCATGAACCCGGAGGCGGAGGCCCGATGATCGACTGGGCGGCGTTGGGCGACGAGACGGTCGATCTGCTGCGCCGCTACCTGATGATCGACACGACGAACCCGCCCGGTAACGAGATCGCGGGTGTCCGGTTCCTCGCCGAGGTCCTGTCCCGCGACGGGATCGAGAGCGAGACGATCGAGGCGGCCCCCGGCCGGGCCAGCCTTCGCGCGCGGCTCGCCGGCGACGGCTCGCTCGGCGGAATCGTCCTGCACCATCACGTCGACGTGGTCTACGCCGACCGGCGCTACTGGACCGTCGATCCCTTCGGCGGCGCGATCGCCGACGGCTACCTCTACGGGCGCGGCGCGATCGACATGAAGTCGACGGGTATCCTGCACCTGGCCGCGATGCTCGCGCTCAAGCGCGCGCGCGTGCCGCTCAAGCGCGACCTCGTGTTCCTGGCCACCGCCGACGAGGAGGCCGGCAGCGAGTTCGGCGCCCAGTACATCGCCGACCGGCGGCGCGACTGGCTCGCCGGAGCCGAGTACGCGATCTCCGAGCTCGCCGTAGTCCAGACGCACCCGAAGCTCAAGGCGCCGCTGGGAGCCATCGTGATCTCCGAGAAGACCGGGCTCGCCCTCGTGCTCACGGCGCGCGGCGAGCCCGGCCACGGCTCGATGCCGTGGCCCGACACCGCGCCGAACCGGCTCGTGCGCGCGCTCAACCGGTTGCTCGACGCCGAGCGGCCGCCGCGGGTGCTCCCGGAGGTGCAGGAGTTCTTCTCGCGCGTGGCGCCGCTGATGTCGCCGGAGGAGAGCGCCGGGTACGACGCTCTCGCGCGGAGCCTGCGCGATCCCCAGTTCCGCGCGCGGTTTCTGTCGAACCGGCAGTGGGCGGCGATGGTGCGCACGACGTTCGCGGTGACGATGCTGAGCGGCAGCGAGAAGGTCAACGTGATCCCGCCCGAGGCGACCGCCTCTCTGGATTGCCGCATGCTGGCCGGGGACGATCCCGAGGAGATCGCCGCCTGGGTCCGGGGCGTGATCGCCGACGAGCGGGTGCAGGTCTCGTTCGCCCGTGAGCCGAAGATCGCGAATCTCTCGCCGCCGGACACCGAGCTCTACAAGGCCATGGCCGACGCGCTGGGCCGGCGGGCGCCGGGGGTCGTGGTGGCGCCGACGATCCTGGTCGCCTTCACCGACAACTGGGTGTTTCGGCGCTGTGGGCTCCACGGATACGGCTTCAGCCCGTTCGTGATGGAGGATGCCGAGCTGCAGCGGATTCACGGCAACGACGAGCGCATCTCGCTCGAGAACCTTCGCGAGGGCGTGCGCGTGTACACGGAGATGCTGATGGAGGTGGCGGGCGCCTGACCCGCCGGGAGACGGCCATGAACCGACCGATCGAGTGGAAGAACGGCGCCCGATGCGCGGTGGCGCTCTCGTTCGACGTGGACGGCGAGAGCCCGTGGATCCACCGCGATCCCGCGCTCGCCGAGCGCCCGCTGCACATGGGCATGGGCGCCTACGGCCCCAAGACGGGCATGCCGCGAATATTGAAAGCGCTCGACCGCTACGACGTGAAGGTGTGCTTCTTCATCCCGGGCTGGATCGTCGAGCGCTACCCGGACATGGCGCGTGAGGCGCTTCGGCGCGGACACGAGATCGGCCATCACGGCTATCTGCACGAGAAGCCCTTCTTCCTCTCGGGTCGCGAGGAGGAGGAAGCCCTGCTCTTGAAGAGCCTCGACATCTTCCAGAGCGTGCTCGGCATCCGCCCGCGGGGATCGCGGGCGCCGTCGTGCGATCCGAGTGCCAACACCATGGAGCTCTTGCGCAAGCACGGCTTCGTGTACCACAGCAACTTGATGGACGCCGATCTCCCGTACTGCCACAAGACACCCTATGGCGAGCTGGTCGAGCTGCCCACCTCGTGGGTCAACAACGACTGGGTCTACTTCGGGTTCAGCGCGGTGCCGCCGGTCGGCAACGGGATCTGGAGTCAGGAGGACGTCTTCGAGATCTGGAAGGAAGAGTTCGAGGGCGCGTACGAGGAGGGCGGGTTCTTCAACCTGATGGGCCACCCTCAGGTGATCGGCCGCCCGTCGCGCATGCGGATGGTCGAGCGGCTCATCCAGCACATCCTCGCCAAGAAGGACGTGTGGATCGCTCCGCCCATCGAGGTCGCGGAGCACTACCTGAGCCAGCGCTAGTGGCGGACGCGGTCCCCGCGTTCCGCGAGCCGAGTCCGCTCGAGCGGGTCTTCAACCGCGCCTTCGGCGCGCTCGTCGGTCTGGGGCTCGCCCCGCGCGACTACTACCTCTTGCAGGTGAAGGGCCGGAAGTCGGGCCGCGTCTACGGCACGCCGGTCAGCCTCGTCTCGCTGCACGGCGTGCGGTTCCTCGTCGCGCCCCGCGGGCGCACCCAGTGGGTGCGCAACGCCGAGGCCTCGAACGAGATCGTCCTCAAGCGCGGATCGAGCCGCCGGCGATTCCGGCTCCGCGCCCTCGCCGACGCCGACAAGCCGCCGGTGCTGCTCGCGTACCTCGAGCGGTATCGTCGGGTCGTCCAGCGCTATTTCCCGGTGCCCGCGGGCTCGCCGGCCCGCGCCTTCGCCG